>JGI12316J15309_10005328_pt1 | contig 127548 bp, 116 predicted proteins | sample MarCyaLeptolynsp_FD_15309 | JGI IMG/M metagenome (IMG submission 15309)
AGACCAATAATTAGCCCGGTAATAATTGCTTCAATAATTTCTGGGGTTAGATTCATTGAACCTCCTAAAATCAAGCATCCCGAAGCCTCTACTCCGGGATGACAATAAAATATAGTTCCAATAATGTTATCGGTTAAACCCGACCACATATTCAGATTAGCACATTTGGTCTATCTAATGCAGGCATATGGTCAGACGTTTGTTCAATTTTATGAAGGCGAATAGAACAGTGATTTGGTTGATACTTGCCCGAATTTTTTCTGTATTAATTCATTTTTTGCAGTTAAAAAAACAATCCTCAATTGAAAAAGACCTTGAGATTTTACTTCTGCGACATCAATTACACATTCTTCAAAAAAACATGGGAAAGTTATCCGACCAGACCGTCATGATAAGCTGGTTCTTGTTGTACTAATGGTGAAGTTGAGGTTGGTTTCTGAACGAACAATTTCCGAATTACGAGAGAGTATTCGTATTATACGACCCGAAACTGTTTTGAAGTGGCATCGGGAGCTTGTACAGCGTAAATGGACTTTTAAACACCAGTCTTCAAGTGGTAGACCTAACATTGATGCAAAAATTGAAACGTTAATTCTGAGGTTAGCAAGGGAAAATGACTGGGGATATGGCAAGATTGTTGGTGAATTACGCAAACTAGGATATGTTGTCAGTGCCCAAACTATTGCTAATATCCTCAAAAAACACCATATACCGCCTCTACCTGAAAGAACTCCGTCGCTGAGTTGGAATAATTTGATGACACACTACAAAAATCAATTGCTTGCTTGCGATTTCTTTACAGTGGAAACGCTATTCCTGCACACAATTTATGTACTGTTCTTCATCGAGCTTGGAACACGCCGAGTTCACTTTGCCGGATGCACATCCCAGCCCAATCAGATATGGGTGACACAACAAGCAAGGCAATTTCTCTGGGAACAAGAGTCCCCTAACCTACCCTATCGTTTTCTTATTCATGACCGAGATACAAAATTCCCCGCAACTTTTGATAGTGTCTTTGAAGCTGAGGATATTCAGATTATTAAAACGCCTATCCAAGCTCCAAATGCAAATGCTTATGCTGAGCGTTGGATACGAAGTGTACGTGAAGAATGCCTCGACAAGTTGATTATCATCAATGAAAAGCACCTCACACAAGTCATGAATGAGTACGTCGATTACTACAACACCGCACGACCCCATCAAGGTATCCAACAACAAATCCCGATTTCACCAACCACTGTTGATAAATCGGGACCGGTTCGATGTCGTAATATACTTGGCGGCATCATACATGACTACTATCGGGATACCGCATGATTACTGTTGCTACGGAGTTTTTTGACCCTACGAGTTAGAGTAGAAAGCAAAACGCGCCGACTATCCAACGGGGCGCGAGTGAGGAAACAACACTAGGAGCAATTCACGGCGCACCATAAGCTAGGGTTGCCAGTAACCCCTGTCCCAAGTGTCCCAATGGTGTCCCACAAAAACTTGGGACAGCTAGAAACCGCGCTCCTGCTGGATTTTAGAACTTGGACGCGCCGAGAAAAGCAAACTGTCCCAAATCCGTTTTGGACAGTTGAGAGAAAGTCAGTAATTGTACAAATCAATTATACAATTAGGCTTACACTAGATACTATCAGCATATATTGTCACATCAAATGTTGCTCCAAGTGAAGATAGGTTAGACATTAGTTCTGGTGACAAAGTCAACCAGTTCTTCAGCTTATCACTATATATACTGCATACTATCTGAACTTGATTGTCGATGCTTAGTTCTCTTACAAAATCAGCATTTGGAAGTACTTGATTTACAAGAGACATAGCAAGAATTTCCATACTTATAGTGTCGAAATCCTTTGGATTCGCCTTGATTGACCAGAAATGTGTCTTAGAAGGTGGGGCTTCTTGGTCATGCTCAGGCGCAAACCCTTTTCTTGCGACAACGTGTGGTGTGATTTGTAACTTCCTTGTGACTTCTTCAACATCAAAGTTATCACCTCGAATGTGAAAGGTTACAACAATATGTTCATTTTGATTCATCGTATCCACCTAAAGATATTGTAACGATCTCTGTATTCTATCGGAATATTAGGGTCAGCCAGACGCATATCACCAAACCCTCTGTGTTTAGGGTCTCGATTATATTCGAGATTGTCATCACCACGTAGCCCAATAAACTCTTTGATTTCGTGAATTGCATCACCAACTTGATCCTTATCTATGTCTTTTCGAGTTCCTCTACGCAAATCCTTCGTGATATCTCTGACACCTTTCTTCGAATCACTCCACTTACGCCATTTGCCGGGATTTGTATCATAGTCATAGTCATATTTGAGACCAGCTTCGTTTGTATCATCTGGTAATTCTTCACCATCTCCATTCGGGTCGCCACTAGATAGTAACATATAACCACCAGCTAGCCCTGCAATGGAATCGATTGTACCACCCGCAAATACAGGCACAGTTGCTGTACCAACACCAACTGAAGCACCGCCAGATGGACTGACAGTCACGGTTGGAACTGGAACTTTCTGACCACCGAATTTGAAGTTGCGTCCACCAGTCGCTCCACCTAGTAAAGATAAGCCGATTGTAATGACGGTACAAAGATTGAAGTCCTGATTCTTGATAGCATCATACAATGCAAAACTAACACCAAATGCGGCGAATATTTTAGCTACAACTGCGGCGGCAACTCCAGCTTTTACAAGCAATACCGCCAGAATTATCCCTAATGCACCTGCTAGCGCACCTTTGATGAGTACTTCTGTGATATTAGTGTCTTGAGCTATTTGTTGTAATCGACAACCACATTGTCCTGATAGTGCAAGGGCGTGCATAAGAAGTGAACTCAACGCACCCGTTATTGCTCCAACGATTGCGGAAGCGGCGGCAGTTTTAGCTAGAGCAACAGCAACAGCAATCAAGGCAGGAACAATCTCGCCACTAGGATCAGTATTATTCACAGGGTCATTGTGAGCATAGCTGTATCCATTCAAACTCATCGGCACATCTTCATACCCTTCAAACGGGTCTAAACTCGCAAACGCTCCCATCGCAGGGTTGTAGTAACGCGCCCGATTGTAACCCAAGCCACTCTCATCAGTCTGTTCACCAGCATAGCCAAATGAGCCAACCCATGTTCCGTTGTCATCAATCACCTGACCGTAGGGGTCATACCATTGGTCTGACACAATCGCACCTGTTGCATCGACTTGTGAGCGAACACTACCCAGACCATCGTGAACCATGTCAGTCCAGTCTGTTCCATCGTAGGCAGAATGAACACCCATCGGCGCATGAACATAGCTGGTCGTATTCACACCAACAGTCTCACCCAACACAAGAGCAAGCTCTGGTTGAACGTCCAAAAGATAACTCGTCACCGTCCCACCGACATTCTGCTGATGTCTGTCGCCATTACCATCGTAGGCAAAGTGCGTGTTGTACGTTCCGTTATTCAGTGTTTTCAGGCGATTTGCGCTATCCCATGTATAGGTCAGAACACCGTCATCAGTCAGGTTGCCGTTATTGTCATACGACATATTAACCACAGGATTCGCGCCAATTTGCATGGTCGCCATCTGGTTCGCATTGTTGTATGTCCAGTTGGTGGTTGTAGTCGTGATACCAATGGTGGTTTGCTGTTGGGTGCGATTACCAGCCAAATCGTATTGGTACAGGTAATTGCGGTCATTGCTATAGTCTGCTTCTAGCAAACGACTCAACGCATCATAGGTGTAGTCAATCGTCTGCATCGTCACATCACTATCAACACTCAACTGCTTAAAGCGCACCTTCCGTCCACCACTACCCGAATTGACATCCATCGTGTTACGAACTTCCAGCACATTCACGCCATCATTCGTTAGCGGAATGTCAATCACACGTTCACCACTAACGGACGCATAGCCATCATAAGACTGCCACAGGGTTTCATTGACATAGACATCATAGATGCTATGGTCATCACCCTCACCCATTGTCAGTTCAACGTTGGTGTTGCCCAAGAACTCAAAGCGTAGCGTCGCACCGATTTGGGCGGTTTCTTGGAAGCCACTGACAGCACTCCATGTCCCACTGTATTCAATGTCAGTGTCATCATGGGCAATCACAGTGGTTGCCATGCTTGCCCCCGATGTGCGTAGCAATTCGGTTGCTTTGGTGCGATTACCACGCGCATCCACTTCATAGAGGAAGTCAGCTAGTGTGGTGCTACCCTCATGGTGACGCAAGCGTTTCAAGCGACCACTGACATCATATTGATAATGACTACGGAAGCCATCCTGACGCATGGTGGCGATGTGGCGGTTGACGTTATCGTAAGCAAAGGTGCTGACATTGTTGCCAAAGTCGGTCATCTTCACCAAGCGTCCCTTGTCGTCATACTCATATGAGATTTCGGTGGCATCAGGTAGCGTTAGCTTGGTGCGGTTGGATGAGATGTCGTAGGCATAGGATACGGTTTCATCAGGTGTGCCACTGCCATCGGTGTCGAAGCCGACGGAGGTGAGGCGACCTAGTTCATCGTAGACCCCCGTCGTTCTGGTTTTTGACTAGCCCCCGATTTCACCTACCTCAAAAAGCAAAAATCGCCTGTTTTCACAGGCGACATGAAACAATAATTTGAGTTATAAGCTGGATTTAGGATGCCGAAGGTGTTTCCAAATCGGCTTTGATTAAACCACGTCTAGGATGGCGAATAATCCACAAAAATGAGGTCGCTATAGCCAATGAGAAGCCGATTGCTACAGTATATAGTTTAGGGTCGTTCAAGTCTGGATACTTACTATCAGAATAAATAATCATTCCAACTATAAGACTACCAATGCCATGAGTTAAGACCCATAACCAGCTATAGTAAAACTGTTTACGTAATAACCACCATTGGGTTATACCAATGGGCAATGCAACAGCAAAGAAAAGATGCAAGTAAAAGAAGTTGTATATCAGCCTTAGCTCACTCCACCATATGAGTCTATCAAGGGTTTTATAAATGGGCATCCAATAAAGATATGCCAGTATCAAGTGAACTAGACCCACGAAACTGCCCAATACAGTAGCGATTGTCCACTGATAAATGCTGGTATTGAAAAGTCGAAATATGCCAGTTTGCATACGACCATATACCCAACCACCGCCAATAAATATGGTCAGTACAGCAACTAAGTCAATTGGATATTCACTAACTGCTCTGGTGAAAGAATCAAGGTTATATATAAAGTGGTTGACCTGATGATGCCATCGGCTAAGAGCATATTGAATCATCAACCACATCAAAGTAGAACCTAATGCAGTTGCAACACTCATCAAGATAGCAATATTTATGGGTGTGAATTTTGCGGGGTCGTGTTTGTTCTTGTTCATCGTCATACGTCACTCTATCTAGGTTTAGTGTCCAGCAGTATCCAAATCGGCTTTGAGTAAACCACGTCTGGGATGACGAATAATCCACAAGAATGAGGTGGCGACAACCAATGAGAAGCTAATTGCTGTGATATACAATTTGGGGTCATTATGGTATGGGTAAGTACGACCATGATAAATCACCAGACCAACTACTAAGCTACCTAAGTTATGACATAGTAGCCATAACCAACTATAGTGAAACTGCTTACGTAATAGCCACCATTGGGCAATGCTAACTGGTAACGCTAATAAAAAGAACAACGGTGCAAAACTTAGATTAACTATCTCATATAAATCATTCCACCATGTAAATCTGTCCAATGCGTTGTAAATAGGTCTCCAATACAAATGAGCAAGTATCAAATGCACAAGCCCTGCTAAACTACCTATTACAGTCGTCAATGTCCAGCGATAGACAGTGATGTGAAAAAGGCGAAACATGCTAACTTGAATACGACCATATACCCAACCACCCCCAATAAATATGGTTAGTACAGCAATCAAATCTAGCGGATATTCTGTAACAGCTTCTACTAGATAATCCAATCCGTGCATGAAATGATTGACTTGATGATGCCACTCACTTAAGTCGTATTGAATCATCAGCCACATTAGAGCAGAGCCTAATGCTGTTGCAACCATCATCAAGATGGCAACATTTTTGATGGTAAATTGCGGTTGGTCATGTTTGTTCTTATTCATCGTCATACACCTATTGTAGTCGTCGTGAGTTTATTGTATTCAATGTGGTGTAGCCGTTGGGGACATCGTGGGGAAAGAGTATAGAAAAAGGGACTGGATTCAGCCCCTTATTTATCGCATTTAGGATGCTTTTTTGTAGTCCGAAACATAGTCTTCCTGCTTAGTGGCGACAGCCCAACAGATATACAACAGCTTGTGAGCAACAGCGATAAACGCTTGTTTCTTGGTCTTGCCTTTTCTCAACAGCCGATGATAGTAGTTGTAGAGGTTTGACCCTGCATATTTGGACTGTGTGGCACTCATCGCCGCTAAATACAGCAATTCACGCAAATGCGGTCTACCTGAATGTCCAATCTTGGCAGACTTGTGGACGCTAGTCCCACTCTCATAGGTACGTGGCACAAGACCGATGAGACTGGCTAGATGCTTGGGTTCACTGAATAATGTCGGCGAAAAATTTTCAGTGACATAAATCAAATACCCTGCTGTAATCACACCTACCCCATCAACACTCATCAGGTGTTGGAAAGTTCGGTTGTAGGCTTCATCTTCTTTCATCAACAGCATAATCTCTTTGCGGATACGCCGACGTTGTTTGTCAATCAGGGTGCGTAATATATCGTCCCGTTCAATCACTTCGGGTAATGGGTCGTCGGTATGATAATCAAAGGCATGACGACGATTGGTTTGTTGCACACTGATATGGGTCAGCTTGTCACGCTGTTGTAATAGCTGATACAGCTTCTTGGACATCGGCGGTGGCGGTGTCCACAAGGGCAATAATGAGTGGGTTAAATATCCCATTTGCGCTAACAGCAATGAATCAATCTTGTCGGACTTATCCCGCTTCATCATCGCTCTGGCAAAATAAAATGCGCGATAGGGATTCAGTACACAGACCGCATAACCACCTGTTGTATGCAAATAATCGGCAAGGTTGCGCCAATATGCCCCTGTCGATTCCATCACCACTAGTACCTCACTAGACTCTGGGTGATAACGATTGAGACGGTCACATAATTTCTTGTATTCGCCCGGAGTCTGCTTAATCTTCCAGTGTTTATGCTTGTTGTTGACATCGGTTAAGAATGTGATGTCAGCCGTTTTCGCTGAAATATCAATGCCGACAAAGGCTGAATAGCTGGTTGTTTCTTGTTGTTCCATAATGTCGTTCCTTTCTCTGTCACGTCACTTATTGGGTGATAGTCCTCCAAATGAACTTGACTTGCTTACGGTTAAATTATCTTCTTACCTTCCCGATGGAACACAGTGATAATCACGATTAAAAGGCTACGATGCGTAGTCGAGCTACTTGCCCCCGTTCCTGTTCCATATCTACCGTTACACATTGCAGTAATCAGTCTACGATGAGAGGTCATAGCCCCAGCCGTAAGTTCGACTTTGTTGCAACATCGGAAAGATACCTTGTAAAAATGTGTGTCTATATTTGACACAGGGTAAGAAGAATAAGTAGGTATTTTTTGTGTGAGCTAACCCACAAGATGAAACGCTATCTCTAGGTTAGCTCTACTGATTTCATTGTCAGATTGACCAACAAGCAATCCAACCTATCACATTTGTCGCTTGAAAGGGTGACTCTTTGGTCAGACCTTTGTTCACATTTGCCTGCCCTATCACCGCTTTTGACTACGCCAGAATTGCAATCGGCAAGCATCTGAACAGAACTTCTTGGTGTTACGCTGTCGCTTGAATTTCTTGCCACAACTGAGACAGACTATTTTTCTGGCTTTTGGTCTAGGTCGTCTGGCACGTTCCCGTTGACGCTCTGATGAATACCAGTTGCCGTCAATGCTAAAGGGTCAGCACTCACTCTGTCCTTTTCCTGTTTGCGACGCGAAGCATCGGCTAACTTAGCTTGCATATGCTCTTGAGTGATTCTGTCGCGCAAGTCGCTGATTGTTTGGTCGTAGTCCTGCAATTTTTTCTGCAACACATCTGACAGGCGTTGGGGTTTGAGTGTCGATTTCACGCCGACTTCGTGGCTGATGGTCTGCACTCCATAAACCCCACCAAAAGCTACAAGCAGACCTGACACCAATTGCAGAAACTCACCGATGTTGGACTGGGTAAACAATGCTCCAATCGCTTGATACCACACTAAATCGGTATATTGCATCAACTGTTGACCAAGTACCGAATAGGTCGCAAGAAAGAGCGTGGCGAAGGTCACAGAGTATTCCATCAGCTTGAGTGTGCCATTGTGATGAATGTCGCGTTCAACTGTTGTCGGTTTGGAAAATAGACGACGAACTAGAGCTTCTAGGATGCCACGCACCGTCCAGATGGTTTCAGTGATGTACGACTCTTCACTGACGTTCCGCAAGCGGTAAATTGGCAGTATCACATTTGCCGATGTAAAGGCGACAGCAAGTAAGGTTGCTTTGTCGCTGGTCAAGCCAAGACTCATTGACCCCGTATGGATTCTTTCGGCTTCCAGCAAGATGAAGAACAACATCAATGCAATAGCGGAAAAGGCTTGGGCAAATTCACCGACAAACAGCGTAATGCCATAGCCAGCACCAGCAACAAAGTCCAACACGCCATTCAAACGGCGGTTATCGCTGTAGCCTTGCTCAATGAGGCTATCCACTGTGGGCTTCGGTATCGTTTCCGCTTCTACATCTAACCGCATTTGAATGCTTTGCAAATCAGTCTTTGTCAGTCGCGTCACCTGTTTGTCTTTATCCATAAAACCTCCATGTTGTAAACAAAAAGACGGAGGTCTGCACCCGATGACGTTGGGATGCAAAGCTCCATCTTTTTGAGATGTCGTTGTGATATTCAATTGATTGCTACAATTCCAAAATACAATACTCGGATTCTCAAAATCAATACCTTAGCAATCTTTAATTGAAGTCGTTTCAGTCGAACGAACTGAGGTTTCAACTTGGGACTTTAGAGAACTGTAAACAACTGTAGAAAGCCAGAGTTGAGGCTAGAATTAGATTGTAAATGTTTTGTATAGAATCGAAGCAGGTGACGGGTGAAAGACATCTTTAAAGACGCTTTAACGATTGTGAAACGCTAAGAAGCTGTGATGTATTCGTAATGCTTTAAATTCCTTAGATAGCCTGTTTTGATTGGCTTTCAGCGTTTACTACGCAACCTAACCGCATGTTTAAATCTGCTTGAAAACCAGTGTTCGCGTCCGAAAATTTAGCGTTGCAGGAAAATCGAATCTTTCTGAGAATCACAACTCCGATTCGTTTCAAGAGATACGTAAATTTTTGGTTATTTGGGGGATGTTCATGAAAGGCGGAATACTCTATGAAGAAAAAATCGGGGGCGGGTTTTATAGGTGTTGAATTGTTACTCTAAATCCGTCTGTCGGAATCGAAAATCCGAAACAAAAGTGTCACAGATTGAAAGTTGTTCGAGTGGATGAGATAGAGAGTTAGATTTGAGGTTGTATGGAGTGAAATTTCATCAGGGGTACACAAAAACGGAGATTCCCCGTTTTTCATTCTACATTGAATAATGTGGATGAAATTGGAGAATGAAACGCTAGAATATTATTGTAGTGTTCACCTCAGTTGAGCCGACTGAAACCCAGTCATACTGGGGCTTCCAAGCATGTTTGAGGTATGGTAAAATAGTATTCAATATCAAATTAAACACAAAGAGCCGTCATACGACGACTCCCTGTCTTATCGACAATGTGGTTGATAGTTTTCGCCGACTAAACCACCTGTCGTTAGTTCACAATTTGAATTGTAAAAATCTCAGGCTTTTTGTCTGAAATTACAATCATATTGTAGTGTATTTGGCTACTTAGGTCAATGCAGAGGAGATGATTAGAACGGCAATCTAACTCGTATCTATAGAAACAAAAAAGCCCTGATGAGCAGTCAGGACACAGATACGAGAAATTGGCAGATTTTCGTTTGAAATCAATGTTGTGTGATGGTTCTTGGAAAGGAACTCTCACATGAGTTATTCTATCATATCTAGGTCTTGGACTCTAGTGTTATCTCAAGATAATTATAAGACCATTGTAGACTCACATCAGCTTGGCTTCCAATTCATCAACGTCGGCTTTTACATCGCGGATGATGGTAGCTGGTTGCCAGACCCCACCAGAGGTCAACCTGCCCCACTCACACAACCCCAGCTCGACATCCTCTATGCGCTGAACCTCCAAGAAGCGTACAGCAACGATGGTAGTTTGGATGTTGATTTCATCTGCCATCTGTTTGCTGGTTTGTATTCAAGCGAAGATGTCAACGATGCTATTCACTGGCTTGCCATCAACGGTGCAATTCGGCAACGCGATGATGGACGTTATTCGATGGATGAAATTGTTCGGCAATGCAATTTGTTCCAACAGCGACTTGAGAGCTTACCTGCTGGTGAAAAGTGGAATGACCCGACGTGGATTGAGACAACCATCGTGCGTCCTGTCGCCCTAAGTGAAATGGGGGCAATCGCATGACTATCCAGAATCGGATAATCCAATGTGGAATCAGCAAAGCATTCCATAATAAACAGCTAAAAGATGGCTATACAAAACAAGCCTACTCCAATAGCTTCCAGCCAATCGCCGTCACGATTGAACAACTGGTGACACATATCACATCAGGACAGGCATATACCTTATCGTGCTTTTCTTCGCTACGACGTACCAAAGGTAACTTCAAGCAGTCACAACTCTTGGCATTGGACTTGGATGATAATGTCAGTGTTCAGGACTGTCTGAATCATGCCTTTGTGTCAGAGAATGCCTTTTTTATCGGTGCAACCGCGTCCAGTGGTCAAACTGATACGGACAGCAATATTGTGCATAAGACCCGTGTGCTATTTTTGCTCGATACCGTCCTCACCGACATTGCTGAATTTGAACGCCTGCAACATACCCTGCAACTGCATTGTTCAGACCTGCGACCTGACCCCGCTTGTAAAGATGCCACGCGCTTGTTCTATGGTAGCGACCATCACGATTTTGTTGTCTTGGACAACATACTTTCACTTTCAGATATGCAGGACTTGGCAGACCATTACGCTGATATACGCCAAGTTGAGCATTGTAGCCAATCAGAAAACATCCGTGTCCGTCAATACAATCAGACAGCTTTGGCATCCATCATTGACAATACAAAACGTCGATATTTGTCTTATGCCAGAACCACGCTTGCCAACCTTGTCCATGAGCTTTCTACGACGCTTGAAGGTCAACGCAATGAAAAGCTGTACAAGTCTGGTGCAAGAATGGGCAATCTAGTTGGTGCAAACATGATAGACCGCACCGAAGTGGAAGCTGAATTGTACAATGCAGGTCTGCAATGTGGACTTAGCGAAAAAGAGATTGAACAGACTCTTTCACACGCCATAAATGATGGTATCGAAACACCGCAAGACTTGTCGCAGTTGGATAAGACACAAGCCAATACCCAACTGCAACCTGTAGACCTTGTGACACCTACAATTGAGGTGAACCAGCGTTATATCAACCTGAAGGGTGCAATGGGACTCACCTTTGTCAAATCGGCAATGGGGACTGGCAAGACGGAATCAGTCAAGCAATGGCTTCTATCGCTACAACAAGCTGAACGGGTTTGCGCCATCACGCATAACCGCAAGCTGATTGACAACACAACCTCACGTTGGAGCGGATTCGAGAATTATCAGGCAATTGACGCTGATGATTACCGTGATATGCCGAAACTCATCATCACACCGAATTCCATTCATCACCTAGCAGATGTAGATGGACAACTGCCTCAATATGATGTGGTTATCATTGACGAACCCTATCATGTGTTGTCAGCACTCAATAGCCACTTGTTTCAGAGTAATCAAGCCAGTCGCGCATGGGCAATTATGAGTAAGCTCATTCGAGACACGCCCCATGTTCTGATTATGGATGCTTACCTATCGCAGATGGTTGTCGATGTCTTTTCAGCTTTACGTTGGGATGAACAATCGACACAAGTTATCGTCAACACATATCGCGTCAGCAAAGGGCAAGTGAATATGCACCGCAATATCGGGTTCTGTCTGCAATCTGCCATTCAAGATGCTCAACAGCACGATGTTTTACTGGTAGTTGCCTGTGAGTCGAATGAATTGTGTAACGCCGTAACTGACATCCTTGGCGACCTGTGGGACAAAGACTCGGTTTTGCAGGTCAACGGGGACAATGCCAACAGCCAAGCCACAATCGACTTGATGCGGGATTTCAACCAATTTGCGACGCAATACAAAGCCGTTGTGCATACATCATCAATTAGCAGTGGTGTTAGCATCGAAGTCCCTACAGTTTCCTGTGGCTTGTTTGATGGGAGTACCACACAAGGCAATTCTGCTGGTTTGGTTGCCAATGATTACGCTCAAATGATTGGACGGACACGCGACAAACGCGCTTGTCATGTGTATGTGGAACATCGGCAACATCATCTGGAGACATCGGCAGATGTCATTTATGCACTTCAACGGCGTAAGGCACTAGCGAGTCGTAAAACAATAGCGACGGTTATAGACGCATCTGGTAACATCCAACCTGCCAACTACCAATTGTTAGACATCTACGCCCGTATCGAAGCCAGCAAAAATACCCAAGCCAATGACCCTGTACGCTACACAAGGGCTTATCTGCAACATGATGGCTATGCTGTCGTTCACGCCACTGGTGTTGACAAAATCATGAGCGACCTTATCTATGGGCGTAAAGAACAGCGTCAGGTGGCGTTCAAAGTCCTTGTGCTTGACCCAGCTACACCGATTGTCAGTAATGACGACCTCAGAGACAAAAAGATGCAACGCAACGGACAGCCGATTACACCGCTTATCAAAGCTGGTAATTTGAAGCACAAGATTCAGAAAATCGTCGGGGATGTTGGCATCACTGAACAGCACTATGACGACTTGGGACAAGATAGGCAACGGGCGACAGTCTACCGCTTTGCCAATCTGCTCACCGATGATAAAACACTGGCGCGACGCGATAAACATGAGCTAAATCGCCCTGTCCATCGTCAACGACACCACTTGCTAAACAAACGATTCAACATGGCATTTCTGCACTATGTCTTTGGGACGACTGAACTTGATGCTATTGGAGATGTCCAACTGACTAAAGCTGAACTTGAGCAACGTATGGCTCAATTTGTTGACTATACCTTAGCCGATGAATTGCTATGCCCCGTGATTGAATCGTTGCGACGGGACAAACAAACGTGTATCGGACTTGCCCGTAGCCTATTGAACAATCTCGGATTGAAGCTAAAAAGCAAACAACAGCGCATTGCTGGTACACGAATACGAATGTACTGGCTTAACGCCGATATGTTGCAAAGACAATTGAGCTACGCCACCTTTCTCCTCACCACTCAAGGAGGCTCAAGGCAGTCTGAGTCCTGATGTTTAACCAATGGTGTCTTAAAACTTCTAGTAGTATTCTCTTTTTCCTACCAGTTTTGAGACACCGCCCCTGACCAGTGTGTGGGACGGGGGCATTCTGCTAAACAACCACCCACGACATACATTGCAAACAACAAGATTCACAAGGAGAATCTAACATGCAACGAGAACTGAATTACATTCACTTTCACAACTTACTCGTATGGACGCTTCGTTCACCTAAGATGATGGTCAACAACAAGATTTTTGTCTTGAGTCAACTACTCGAACTGATTGATTCCTATGAGCTTGACGTGGAACATGAGCGAAGCGTTATGCGCCGATTGTTTTCTGACCCTAGAGACGATGGTACTGAACGGACAGAAGAAGAGATTGAACAGATGTGTCAGAATTGTCTGCTAGACACACAAGAGCATATCCGTGTAACGCGAAAGCGGGTACATCGTGCTATAAACCTCTTGGTACATCAACCTGACTTCAGTGAAATCAATGTGCTTTGGTGTCATGTCTTTAGGAATCTGGAATTTCTATTGGTCAACGCCATTGAAAGTCAGCAAAAAGCTGATAGGCGTATCGGTGATTTGGAGGCTCTCAAGGAAGATGTTGAGAAGTCTTTGTCGGGCAATTGGTCGGAGCGAGCCCATTTTATTGTTAACAGTGAAGCCGAACAGAAAGAGTTCCTGCATCGAGCGCAACGCACCATAGATAAGCTCACTGAAGACCCAGAGATTGATAGTGACACTCTATATTCCCACGTCTTCACAGATTAGTGTCAAATGCGGGGATTCCCCGTTTTTCCACAATAAAGCTGTCTCAAGTGTCTCAGTAAGCATTGAGACAGCTAGGAGCTTTTGGCTGTAAGGCATGTGGTGATTCTATCTAGTAACTGTCTCAGTTGATTCAACTGAGGTGAGACAATTTGCTGAGACAGCTTCAGACGTAGTACGGCAAGGCTTGTGGCGATTCTTGGCTTGGAGTGTCTCAAATGTCTGTGAGATAGCAATTTAAGCTGAGTCAGGAAGAGTCAATATAATTCACAATAGTCAAATAAAGGCGCAAAAGTACCGATTCTGGATTTCGGTGTTTTGTTTTACCTTGACTGCATCAACATTGCAGACTCCTGCCTTTTCGTGACGTTTTAGGTTGTCCATGACTCATCCTTGCCACACAATCTACCCATTCTGTTTTTTACGACTCTTAGTACAGCAATACAGGCAATATCAGCAGGAACACCGTCACCACGCCAGCCAGTACAATAAGCCAGAATGCGAATCTGTTCAGCCAGATTAAGGCTTGTGCGCCCGGTGCATCAGGATATTGTTTAGCTTCAGGGGCGAATATCGCTAAGGCTATCACACCGGGAACAGCCCAAAAGAGCAACAGCACGATAGAGACAAAGAGTTTCACTGTGAATGACTTATCTTGTGAGACTTGCTGGATAACAGGGGTCGTCGGACTAACTGTTGCACCACTCATTTTGTTCAGACGGTCTAGCCACACATCTGCTTTGGGATGGTCTACTGTTATCAGGATGGCTTTTGCGTCGTCGTAGCGTTTTTGCTGGATTAGGGCTTTTGCCTGTTGCATTTGTTCGGCTGTAGTTGACATCATGTTGTCCTTTCTTTCCCTACGGCTCAATCTCAATCGGTGGACAAAAACGGGGAATCCCCGCTTTTCTATGGTGACGGTGTATATGTCCAAGTTGCTTGCGGTGCATCTTGGCGACCCGACTGGTTCGTTGATGTTTGATGGATTTCGGTAGACCGCGCTTGCATGGTTGCCATTTGTTCATCTGTAAACAGTGGCGTTGGCATTTCACGCGCTAGGCAAGCCTCTTGTTCTGACACAACAGAATCTTTGCAACGGAATTCAGCCATTCTTATCTCAACGCATTCTGTATGCCCAACACCAACCTTGCCATCTAATCGGCATTGATGGTTGGCATCTTCCCTTGCCTCAATGACGGCATCCACTCGTTGTTCTACGATTTGGTTGTCCATGACCATAAACACAGCGAACAAGCCGATGATAACTAGACCTGCAACCAGCAAGGCTATCTTGATTGCTTGGTTACTTCGACCTGTGTCTGATTTTGACTTTTGCTGTGAAGGTTGCTCCTGTGGTGCGATGCTGTTCAAACGTTGTAACCAGACATCTGCTTTTGGATGGTCTACGGTGATGAGAATTGCACGAGCATCGTCATATCGCTTTTGCTGGATTAAGGCTTTCGCTTGTTGCATCTGGCGTTTGGTATTGTCGTTCATCTTTCTCTCCTCTGAATATACCAACATTATTGGTGATTTACACCAATTTTGTATCATGTTTAGTATTGTGACAAGTTCCTACAATCAATTGCTAAAGTTGGCGTTTAAGTGTAAGTAGGAACTGTGGATAGAAATGTTGCAATTGGATTGCGAATAAAAGAGGCACGGCAATTGAAAGGATGGAGTCAGGAAGAGCTATCTCATTCACTCAATCGCAATCAGCGAAGTGTTTCCCATCTGGAAAATGGCAAGGTCAACATTTTACTGAGTGATTTGTACACGGTTGCTGAAGTCCTTGAACAACCCATTTCGTTTTTCCTTGATGTCGAACTCGATACAGATGTACTCGAAGATATGCTGATTTCTGAATTCAAGAAACTTCCATCGACTGAAGCGAAACAAACTGCTTTAGAGCAATTGAGAGCATTTCGTCGGTTTGTCGCACCAGATGACAAATAACCCGCCCCAACTCCCCTATCAACAAAATCACTCTACAATTCCCTTGTAGCACCTTGCCGATTTTGTTCTTACGGCTCATCCTCATCCATATCAGGTTCACCCCAATAACCTTGAACCACCTCCTCAAAATCCACTTGACCAAGTGCATAGCTCAAGATGTCGCTATACATCGAAGCCTCAGTTGCTAATGGGTTGACTTCATCGACAACATAGACTTGAACCCGTTCCGCAAGTTCACTGACATCATCACAGTCGCCTGACCATTCGCTGATAAGATTGTACAGACCATAGTCGTTGTCCAACCACAAGCTGACAAGCCATGTGTATTTGTTGGTGAACCCGTTGTATCGACTATCTTCATTTTGTTGACTCATATGTTGCTCCTATAGAAAACAAAAAACGTGTACCAGTGGCACACGTCTTGCAAGACGAAATATGTGTTTGAGTCTAGGATACAAAAATGTACCTATCGGAAGTCAATACGTTAGCAAATGAACTTTGAAAACGGAAAACTTCGTACTGCCCAAATTATTTAGATTACTTACCTCATTCTCTCCAACCAGATACGATTTTGTTGATAGCCTCAATCACAGCCTTGAAGTTGTCAACTGTAGCATCTCCAAGTTCATGTAAGTCTTTAGAAGCAAGGTCTTTCATTATCCTTTTTCCAACACGACCTTTATTGAAATGTTCTATACCCTGTGATTGAAGAGCTTCAGATACCTTATCAACTATGGACTGCTTTCCTCTTTTCAGTTTGAGTTTGGTAGAACCTAACTCTTTTTTGTATGCTTCATGCACCCACTGCAAGTAGTAGCCTTCATCAAATAGGTCTTCTATAGCACACGGATACGATAGACCTAATATTTCTCCTAGCATCAAAATATGCTGTTGCTCAAGAATCCAATTATGAACAAGTTGTTCATAAGCTGTCTTACCTTCCTTGTCAGAATCCAACAGTACCGCCACATTCAATTCCTGACCGTGCAGAATCGTGCTAATATATGCCGCTTTGCTTGCACCACCGACAGGAATAATTACAAGAGATTCGTCAATTCCTGATTCCTCAGCATCTTGCAACATTGTCGATATACTGGTTAGATACCAGAAATCTGTAACACCTTCTACGACAAGATTGAACTGACCAACAAAAAGTGCGTGACTCCACGACAACCCCATCGCCGCTTGTAAGGTAAATCGGGCATCTTCACCTGCCGTAGCCCACTCACTGTGAACTCTAGCTCCTTCATCGCGTTGTTCAGCTACATAAATATTATCAAGTCGCGTAAAGTCTATCATGAAAGGCAAGTGTGTAGAGTAGATTAATTGATTGTTTTGTGCGTAATCCTTTATACGCTTTAGCAAATCTCTTTGTGCGGCGGCATGAAGGTGAAGCCCCGGCTCATCTAGTAAGATGATTGCATTTTCAAATTCGCCGTCTGTTTCGTACATAAATGTCATGTCGAATGCAAAAAACCATTGAAATCCCAATGACCTTTCATCCAAAGGTACAAGTGCCTTATCATCAATGCCCTTAACAAAAGTAATGAAATGTTGACCATCGGCATTAAACTGAACCACATATGGATTCTGTGACCAACGGTGTGCAATTGTCTCTGTTAACGTTCTGCTTGCGTCACTCATATCAAGCATACGTTGCTCCCTGTCACTTTCATTACCCTTTTGGACTTCTTCATCAAAGTCCAATCCTGCCATTTCCATAATCATGATGATTGTCTTGTCTTCATCAGTCATATTATTCTTACGTTTTCTTTGTTGAATCTGGTCAAGGTACGCCGAACCCTTGAATACGGTCTGGTCATTCATGTAGATAAAAACAGGTAGCCATTCATGGACTGTATCAATTGCGCGTTGAAACGGCGGGTCTATCTGTAATTCTTTTACAGCACTATCTAGTCTTTGATGTAACTGATTAACGGCATTGTTATCAGGAGCATGATTCGGTTGTACACAGTTCTGAATTTCTTGTTTTAGCTGTTGAACATTCTGTACTGCAAATTGTACACCTTGATTTTCACGAACATTCTGAATGAAGTTTGCTAGCACCGTGTTATATGAATTCTGAAAATTGCCACTCACGCCATCGGGCAATTCTTGCATGTGTTCTTTGATAACACTAATAACCCATTTTAGTTTGTGTTCACTGTCAGGATTATGGGGTAAGAATTCATAGATGTATGTTCCCTTGTAGTTCCTGACTATGCGTACACCATTGATTCCAGAAATCGAATCATCAATTTCTTGAAGCTCCTCAATTTCGTCAGGTATGAAGGTGAATTCTACTGTTGCGACAGGTTGCTCAGGAGACCTATCTTTGCGTCTACCACGTGGCCATTCTCTGTCTAAATTATATGGTTCATCACGAAATGGATTGAACTTCCAAAGAGCTTTGAGAAGAGATGTCTTTCCACTTTCGTTTTTGCCAACAATAACATCAATGTCATCAATTTCTATCCACCCAGAATCATTGATGCAACGATAATTTTGAATCTGGAAACCTGTCATTTTCATATGGAATCTTGCCTTTCTTTTACTCTACATAATTCTTGTCCTGTTTACAGTGTGATGAAATCAAGCACGAAAATATTAGCTTGGTAAGCACTAAATCGTGAACACTCTCAAGTGAATTGTAGTTTCTCACCTTAAATTAGACCAGATGTTTTCCACGTAGTCTCTTAGGTTTTGGACAATTTGTATGTTCTTTGAAATATGTCAGACAACTCATAAGTTATTTATTTACAACCTAAAAATATGCTATCATTATTTATGTAAACAAAGATTTAAGTGAACAGGACGAAATTTTGACGACTCAAAACCTAACCATCAGTAACCCAAATTCGACACAAATAGCATCTATCGACAGCGACCATTTACGTAAAGCGATGGAACTAGAGTTTGATGGGACTGAAGGCACAAAGCGACAATATGAAACAGTCATCAAACGCTGGAATGAAATGTTCGGGTCTGATGTTCCCCGCGTCGGAGATTTGACGTATGACAACGTGAAAGCATTCTTGAATGACAGTAGCAGTCTGTCACGCTACAAGATGCGTCTGACGGTCATGCGCCGTGTCATGCGAATATACACCGAATCAGTGGCTGACCCTGCTCTAGCCAAAGCCTTTGCCCTAGTTGATAAGATTAAACCCAGCAAACATGCCCCTGAATTCATTCCCAAGAAAGTTCGCAAAGGTAAAGCGATTGCCGTACCAGACATCGACAAGCTTTTAAACGCATTCTCTGAAAACACGGTTAGACATATTCGCAACCGTGCCATCATCGCCATGCTGTTTGATATTGGCTTACGTCGTGCTGAACTAGCAGACTTAACGTGGTTTGATGTTAACTTTGCTACCATGACTATCACTGTTGTACACGGTAAAGGCGACAAGGAACGTGTGATTCCCATGACCAACTTATCCGCCAATGCGTTACGTGAATGGGCAATGGTTCATGACGACATGGATGCACCGTTGTTTGTGGTCGTGACACGGGGCGATAATCTGACTGAGAAGCCGATGGACGGGCAAGCTGTTTATTATGTTGTCAAGCAAGCTGAAGACAAAACAGGTGTGAAGTTTACGCCACATGATGCTCGACGCACACTGGCAACCAACAGCGCATTGAATGGTACGCCGATTACGGTCATCCGTGACATGTTAGGACATGCCGATACACGCACGACCAGCAAATATGCGAAACAGGCGGATGCCCAAACTATTGCCAAGCAAATGAAACGCTCATATTAGCGTCAGCTAATATGTGGGATGAACAAATCGCAAAAGGTCTTCATCTTTTTGGAAATAGCTACCATCTGGCAATATCGTTGTTTCGTCTAGTAAAACACTGTTGATGGTTGCACCTTCCAGACTTGCCCCTATCAAGACAGCACCGCTAAGTATGGTCTTTTCTAATTGTGTGCCGTTGAGTCTTGCTCCATTTAGATTAGCACCTGTTAGATTAGTGGTGTTGAGTATCGTGTCACGCAGGTCAACCCGACTTAAATCAGCACCTTGCAAGTTTGCCCACGTTAGATTTGCACCGTTCAAGTTCGCACGAATCAAATTTGAATTTGAGAGGTCACACATATCAAGAGTTGCACCAACGAGAATAGCTTGTGGTAATTGCGTATTAGCCATTTGGACATCATAGAAATCAACATTCTCAAGATTCGCTGAACCTAAGCGACTGTTGTTTAGGCTACCTCTCTTAAATTCTACGCCTCTGAGATTTGCTTCTCTCAAATTTGCATCATCTAGTTTTGCAAGGGATAAATCTGCACCGACCAGCAACCCGTCATCCCCCGTCAACCATCCCTTATATCGAATCCTATCTATTGCGGATTTCGCAGTCTCATTCGATTGACTTTTAGCTTGCCAGAGTAATTCTTCTTTGAGTCGTGCTTCCTCTACCCTACCCTGTCGCCACTGTTCTAAGTAGTAGATACCTGTGATGGAAATGCCAATGCCAACAATTTCGGGAATCATGCTTTCGACAAAGGCATATTGGTTTGTCACCGAATAGCCGATAGCAAAGCCGACAGTGATGCCCAAGATAAATGCTGGTACAAGCCAGAGTGCTGAATACTTTTCCCAGATGCACTTGACAGCTTGCCAGCCTGTTTGTTCGGAGCAGTTTGTCTTGTTCATCATGAATTGCCATCCTGTTGATGTTGTCTACGCCACCAGAACGGAATCTCAACATTGTCAGCATATTTGTTGAACGGGTCAAATCTTTTTGGTCGCCAGAATTCAGGATGGTACGGGTCAAGATATTGGTCTAGGTCAATGCCTTTGTACCATGACTTACCATCTGGCATGATTGTCTCTTCATCCATTTTTGTTGATGACCAACCATCAGATGACCTGCCAAATATTGCCCCTTCAAGATTCGCACCTAGAAGCCACGCGCCACGCAAGTCAGCCCCCTCTAAATCTGCATTCTCAAAATCACTACCAATAAGTGTTGTACCATTAAAATTACAACCACGCAGACGACATTGGCGAAAGTCCACCGATTCCAGAGCCGAATTTGAAAAATCAGACAAGTTGAATCGCCCGTATCGTAAATCACTGTCACTCATTTGCACATTTGAAAAGTTTGTGTGATACATTTCACCAGACATCAAATTGACTGCAACTAAATCAGCACGATGTAGGTTTGCCCGTTTGATGCGGATATTCTTGAGATTCGCTTCTCTCAGATAAGCACTCACCAGCGACCCATCTTGCGCCCACCCAAGTCGATTAAGTGCCTCTGATGCACGTAAAGCTGTACTGTTGTCAAGACTGCCCATCTCAAGTATCAAGCGTTCTTTGTACTGTTTGCGCTCACGCCTCTGGTACACGGCATCTAGGACAAGGACGGTGAAGCCGATGCCAACGGCTTCGGGTATGAGATTCTGCACGAATGATGCAACCTCAATTGTGTAGAACTGACTTAGGACAAGCCCGATAAGTATACCAACCAACACATAAAGCCACTGATTTTCTTGCCACAACTTGCGAATGGTCTGCCATCTGTCTTCGGTGGATTGTGTTCTATTCATTGTTGTCATGGTCTGCACTTTCTGTCACCTCTACATCTTCACGTTCATCTACAACATCTGGTTTTGAAAATCCTAGTCTGTCTAAGACATTTGTGTATTTGACTATCACACCTGCCGTTATCATTGCGCCAGTTACTTCTACACCTAATCCACTCAGGTAATCGTCTTGGAATAAGCTCAAGAATGAACCAACGATAATAACACCCACAACAAATGCTTCAAATGTACCATAGGTCTCTTTCTTAAACGGTTTTAGCTGTGTGAAAAACCAGAACAAATAGCCCAAGAAAAAACGGGCGTAATCACGTTTCTCAGATTCATTTATATGCTTTTGAACATAGTCAGGGAATAGAATCAGAATTCCAAAAATGATAACACTAATAAGCATTCTTGCTGAGAATGTCAAACACAATATTATCCACTCTTCGTTAGTCAATGTAATGTCTCCCCAATAGTATTACTTTCTCCTATGTACCAAAGTAATACTATTCGAGGCATTTGTTAGCCCCCAATCGCTGGGGGTAATTGAGGAATTACAGGGAGGTATTCAGGACGATAGCATCGTTGCCACCCACCCCACCGAAGCTGTTGCCTGCAATGAAAGCAATAGGAAAAGCCAGCGCGTGGCTGGCTCTTTTACTTAAAGCGATTCAACTTTAGCAGTAATTTAGCTAACGAAAACTCACTTATTTATTTGCTGTTCCTATTTTACCTATAATTCTTGCCACCTCATCCCATCTTTGTGGAAGGTCTGGAAGTAAGTCAACATATATACCTTCTGGATTAAAGAAAGGAGATGTTGAGATATAGATACCGTTCCCGACTTCTTCCATGTATGCTCCATCATAAATTTCGACAATGTAACTATAGTTTTGACTGCCGATAAATTCTCTGTCAACATAGAAGTCTTTAAACGCCAAGCTATCTGTACCAATGCTTAAATCCGTCGGACATGCTAATGCCTCTGCACTTGTAATTGCACCGTATAAGGGTCTAGTTTTTGCTATTAATGCAAAGAACCTTTTCAACACTCTACTTCGTGCATTTGCAATTTGCGTGTTTACATCAAATGGAGATTTTGATGTCTTGAAAACTTTATATTCTGATAGAATTGCGACTGGATGGTAGTCATGCAGGACAGCATTATCGGATATGTCTACATGAGTAACCTCCTCTGCCACACTACTATCTGCCAATCCCACTGCATTGTATACATATGTGTGCCATAAGATTTGGTCAGCTACATCAAGAACTTCGTCAATGTTACTTGGCTCAAACTGTAATCTTTTCATCTGCATATTAGAATCTAAACCAAACATTCTCGATGGTAATTTTTCGATTCCTCTGCCTGAAATAGCAAGTCCTTGACCAGATAAGGTTGCACCAAGCTCCACTAGAGTATTTAGCATCTGTAAATAACTCTGCTTGGGGGTTCTATCTGCGTTATCGAAATAGAACTGAAGTTTTAGATATGGCTGGGATATTTTTGTTACCTGTTTATCCATTATCTCATTTTCCTTGTCATCCACACGGTTGCTAAGTCAAATTTTCTTGCAGTCTTTGAAACATTTTGAGCATAGTAACTTACGTATACATCCCATACTTGTCTATCATAATATGGTTCGGGAAGTCCCGCATTTGTGATGTCAGCATTAGTCAATCGACCTCTAAATTCAACCACCTTTGCTGTACCTTCATAATCATACCAAACGTTATTAGTATCTCTAGTCACTTTCTTAATTAGTTTGATTATGCTGGCTTTATGTGTATTGAGATTGGGTAGTTGACCCTCATCAACATTGTATAGCAAACTCCACATATGGCGTGAGTAGTGACCAAAGCGTGCATCACTTTGTTTTACACGTTGTCGCCACCATTTGATTTCATCAGGTTTCTTAATTTGCTTTGTAGAACCGGGATGTGAATATCCACGTTTATTTTTCCCATCACCTGCAAAGAGAATTTGTTCAAGAATACTACCTGTACCTGTACCAGACACAATGCCACCAACAACACCACCACTAACTGATATAGAGGTCGAAGTTGCGGTTGAAACTGCACTTGTACCGCCTGAAATACCTGCACCAACTGGTACTAATCCTGTTGGTGGTAAACCTTTTGGTAGATTGAATTTGAACGAACTATTTGCGCCTAGAGCAGATAAGACAATTCCAGCTAAAGATAAAAGCAATTCCAGAGCATTGCACTTATTCAATCCATTCATAAGAATGTCAAGAATAGACATACCAGCATTAACTGTCCCTAGTGCCATACCTATTCGGGAAAGAATCAAGGATGCACCGGGAATTGTAGCTAATGCACCAAATATTGCACCACTAGCCGCACCAACAAATGTGACAAAGTTGAGGAAATTCTGCTTCTGCCCTGAATTAATTAGTGACCAAGCCCATTCTTTACGGGGACAACCACATTCTCCATTAAGTGCCCATTCAAATAGTGTATTGGCAAAGAAATAGCTTGAGATACCACCTACCACGCCACCTACTACTGCACCAACAGCTGCACCAACAAATTCACCGCTAGGGTCTGTCCAGTTCGTCGGATTATTCTCCGCATATGAATACCCGTTCATTGACATAGGATATTCTTCAATCCCCTCAAACGGGTCTAAACTCGCAAACGCCCCCATAGCAGGATTGTAGTATCTTGCCCGATTATAGCCTAAGCCACTCTCATCTGTTTGTTCACCAGCATAGCCGAATGAACCCACCCATGTTCCATTGTCATCAATGACCTGACCGTATGGGTCATACCATTGGTCTGACACAACCGCACCTGTCGCATCCACTTGTGAGCGTACACTACCCAGACCATCGTGAACCATTTCTGTCCAGTCCGTTCCATCATAGGCAGAATGAACACCCATCGGCGCATGAACATAGCTGGTTGTATTCGCACCCACAGTTTCACCCAAGACCAACGCCAGTTCAGGTTGTACATCCAGCAAGTAGTTGGTGATTGTGCCACCGACATTCTGCTGATGTCTGTCACCGTTACCATCATAGGCAAAGTGTGTGTTGTATGTACCATTATTCAGTGTTTTCAGGCGATTTGCGCTATCCCACGTATAGGTCAGAACACCATCATCAGTCAGGTTGCCGTTATTGTCATACAACATATTGACCACAGGATTCGCACCGATTTGCATGGTCGCCATCTGATTCGCATTGTTGTACGTCCAGTTGGTGGTTGTGGTTGTTATACCAATGGTGGTCTGCTGTTGTGTACGATTACCTGCCAAATCATATTGGTACAGGTAATTGCGGTCATTGCTATAGTCTGCTTCTAGCAAACGTGACAACGCATCATACGTGTAGTCAATCGTCTGCATCGTCACATCACTATCCACACTCAACTGCTTAAAGCGCACCTTCCGTCCACCACTGCCCGAATTGACATCCATCGTATTGCGAACTTCCAGCACATTCACGTCATCATTCGTCAGGGGAATGTCAATCACCCGTTCACCACTAACGGACGCATAGCCATCATAAGACTGCCACAGGGTTTCATTGACATAGACATCATAGATGCTATGGTCATCCCCCTCACCCATCGTTAGTTCAACGTTGGTGTTGCCCAAGAACTCAAAGCGTAAGGTTGCACCAATTTGAGTGGTTTCTTGGAAGCCACTAACAGCACTCCATGTACCACTGTATTCGATGTCAGTGTCATCATGAGCAATCACAGTGGTTGCCATGCTTGCCCCCGATGTCCGTAGCAATTCGGTTGCTTTGGTGCGGTTGCCACGCGCATCAACTTCGTAGAGGAAGTCGGCTAGGGTTTGGCTACCATCATGATGACGCAAGCGTTTCAAGCGACCACTGGCATCGTATTGGTAATGACTACGGAAGCCATCTTGACGCATAGTGGCGATATGACGGTTGACGTTATCGTAAGCGAAGGTGCTGACATTGTTGCCAAAGTCGGTCATCTTCACCAAACGTCCTTTGTCGTCGTACTCATATGAGATTTCGGTGGCATCAGGTAGCGTGAGCTTGGTGCGGTTGGATGCGATGTCGTAAGCGTAGGATACGGTTTCGTCAGGTGTGCCACTGCCATCGGTGTCGAAGCCGACAGAGGTGAGGCGACCTAGTTCATCGTAGCCGTAAGTCGTTTCGCGTACGGTTGCACTTGCTCCAACTTCGGTCATTTTCTGACGATTACCATCACTATCGTAGGTGAATTGAACCGTTGGTGTATTCGCCGCATCATTGTAGTTGATTTGGGTTAAACGTCCCAATCGGTCAAAGTCACGCGCCACATCATAGGTCGAGCTACTTCCGTTGATACCCGGATAAGTTACGGTTGTTTTGGTAACATTGCCGACATTTTCGTATGCTGTTACCCACTCTTGACTCAATGGATTGGTCAACTTTGTACGTCGTCCTAACTGATCATATTCATAGCTGGTGACCTTGCCACGTGGGTCACGCAATTGGGTCATACGCCCTAGTGTGTCGTAGTCCACATCAACAATGATATTTTGGTCGTTGTTTGTGCCATGAGCAATGGGATTAGTCGCATCATCTTCCCATTGTGAGCCACTCCAGACCCAGTTTTCAGGGGTAGTGCCAACAAAATTCTGTATCACACGAACACGACGACGCAAACCATCATAAAGATAAGCTGTCACCACCCCTTCAGGGTCAGTTACCATATCCACTGTCCCATCTTTGAAGTAGCTGGTCTGACTACCATCCCCATTGGGATTGGTCACAGTTACTCGTCGGCTGGCATTGTCATAGATATATTCAGTCACCAGATTTTGGTCATTGTTACTACCGTGTATCATCGGGTCAAATACCCAATCTCCGTTAGTATCCCGTTCATCGGGATTCGTCCCATCATCATGCCAATTGGCAATCATACGCAGAACACGTCCAGCTTTATCGTAGCAAGTATAAGAGAGACTGGCAACAACCGTACCTTCTGCTTGGGTTACACGGACTCGTCGTCCACTATCATCATAAGCAAAGGTGGTTTTTGTACCACGCAGGTCACGGATTTCTGTCACCTGCCCTGCTTTGTCATATACTGTCTCAGTGATGAGATTTTCATCAAAGCCACTGGTGTGGACAATCGCGTTACCTAATCCATCTTCCCAATGTCCATCAGTATCATCCCATAACCAGTCGGCAGGAATAGTTGACCCCTGAGCGACATAGTTCTGGACAGTCCGAACCCGGCGTCCGAGGTCATCATAGACAAAATAACTGACATTGCCATTTGCTTCTGTTGTACTTTGAACTCGTCCAGCAACATCATACACAGTAGTTGAAATACGGTCTTGGTCGGCATTAGGAGATGACCAGGTATAAGCACTTAAATTGGGGTCGCTATCCACATCATAAGATGGATTACTGGCGTTCTGTACTACCTTAATCCGACGATTAGCACTGTCATAACCGTATAAGTTCACATTGCCTAAATGGTCACGGGTAGATTGCACTCGACCCTGTTCATCGTACACGGTATCTGAGATGAGATTTTCATCATCATGTGTGCCATGCCCTACCTGATTTGTACCGTCGTATTCCCATTGTGTTGTTGAATCATCCCATATCCAATCTTTGGGATTTGTTGCGCCTTGTGCTACATAGTTTTGAATGGTGCGAATCTGCCGTCCCAACTCGTCGTAGACAAATCGCGTTACCTGACCATCCACATCACGAGTGAATTTGACATAACTGCTGTCGTCATATTCAGTGTGAGAGATGATATTTTCATCATTGTCTGAACCAAACGCGATTGGGGTGTTATCGCCATCTTCCCAGCGATTATCCGTTGTCCCATCCCATTCCCAATCAGCAAGCGGGTCATATGTATTGTCATTGAAGTTCGCAACTGAGATAGTTTGGCGTTGTAAACCATCATAGCCATAGTGGGTTTCCCGGCGCATTGAATCTATCGTATGAGAGACTTGTCCTTCGACATTGTAAAAGGTCTCAGTGATGATATTCTGGTCATTTGTGCCATGCTCAATGGCTGTACCATTACTCTCTTCCCAGCGATTATCCGTTGCATCCCATACCCACAAGTCCGGCAACTCTGTACTGGTTTGAGGAACATAGTGCTGAATGGTTCGCGTTTGTCGTCCCAACTTATCATAGACAAAATAGGTGGTGTCACATGTTTCAGTTGTTCCAATTTTATCCAGTAGTCGTTTACTTTGTACCACCCGTCCCAGAGCATCGTATTCGGTTGTTGTGACTTGGTCGCGGTCAGGCGCGGTCGAAATCACATAGCTACTTGAACGTGGGTCAAGTGTAGCATCATACCCAACATCCCCGTCATTCAGGGCGATGGTTGAGGTATCTTTGGCATTAGCAACCACTTTCACTGGGCGATTGAGTGCATCATAGACCGTGTAAGTCACACGACCTACTGGGTCAACCGATTTGACCAGATTGCCGACCGCATCATAGGCTTGTTCTGTGATGATGTCGGTGTCATTAGAAGCCGTCGAATCTGGGTAAGCACTTAAGTCCGTGTCACCAGAGTAATTGTTATCATAGCTCGGTGTACTGGCATTCTGCACTGTTTTTACCAGACGGTCGGCATCGTTATAGCCGAACAGGGTAACAATCCCTAAATGGTCTTGAGTCAAACGTACCAGACCACGGTCGTTGTATTCTGTGCGGGAGATAATATTTTCATTCAGGTCAGAGCCATGTGAGATGCTTGTCCCACCTACCCCATCTTTCCATTCTCCACTCTCAAATGCCCAATCGGCTGGTGGGTCATAACTAGCATCAACATAGTTTGCAATCTGATGAGTCACACGATTGAGCGCATCATAGATGACCAGCGTTGTTTTCTCGAAAGATGTATCCAAATTGCTTGTGGTTTTGACGCGACGACCCATTGCATCGTATTCATGTTTGGTCACTTGGTTTTTGTCAACCAACCCAACGGTTGAATACCATGTATCAATAGTTGATTCAGTTGGCGCAGAATGTGTTCCGCCGTCATCATCATAGTTACAGATAGATGCAATCACATTGCCAGCTTCATCGTAGAGGGTGCGAGAAACTGTACAATTCCCAAAGGTAGAATTTTTATTGACCTGAATCACACGACCGACACTGTCATACATATAGCTAGTTTGCTCATAAGTCATATATGTAAGGTCATCAAGATTATAAATACGAATCCATTCCAGTAGCCCATTACCATTACCTGATGAGTAATACTGTCTTTCTACGCGACGTAGTTCAGCACTGGTGATTGGATCAATGTCCTTTTCACTGGTCGCCCGACCCTTGCTATCGTAGACAAACTCTTGTACACGAAGCAGATTATCACTTGCATCTCTGATTTTGATGGTTTCCGGCTGACGTAAATTGGGATAAGTTACATCATCGTAGCTATATTCTGTTTTGCGACCCTCGGTATCTGTGCTAGTCAATAAACGGTCTGAGTTGTCATAGGTGAAAGATGTGGTGTTATCTTCTGCATCAACAACTGAGGACAGAGTTTTACCATCTGTACTCCATACCATTTGAGTAGCATTACCAGAAGCATCTAGTTGACCGCTACTGCGATAATTTCCATCTAATGATTTACTATTGGTATTATCTGACGCATCTGTCATACCAATATAGTTTTCGCCGTAGAAATTATGTGTGATGGTTTTACCACCTGTAGTTTCTGTGGTGATATTATTTCCACTAGGTTGAAAGGCGAAATCAGTGGTTAGCGACACATCACTACCGTCAATCCCCATCTCTTCCGAAATATCGGTCAAGTCACTGCCACTAAAGGTATAGGTCAAACGCTTTAAAATTAGGCTGTTGTTTGTTGTCCCATCACCATCTGTATCGACCGAGGGAGATTGATATTCGGTCAACCAATTGAGTTGATTGCTGTCTGTTTCACCAATCGCTTGACCATACCAATCGTAGACCCACGTTTCACCGCGTAAATCTTGGACTGTATAAAGCAACGGCTTGGCATTGGTGACAACCGAGCCATTACTTTTCTCGGTAACATAAGCAAACTCCACATAACGACCGGAGGGCGACCCCGTATCCAATCCACTTGAATCATGGTCGCCAACCCGCCACAGTTGTTGATGGTCAAACTGACCTGAATTGTTGATATAACTGAATTTCAGTTCACGACTGTATCCGTCGGAGACTTTCTCAAGTAAACCCTCTTTATAGTCACTGGTGGTGTAATAGGAATATGTCCACGCTTCCCCATTTGACCAATCGCGGGATTGGAGTTTACCATCTTCATCAAATATATAAGTTTGATTACTTGTTTCTAGTGTATATCGTGCTGAGGTTGAGCCACTATCTATGGTGATTTTGGATGTACCACCTGCTTTAGCAACATACTCCGTTGAAGTATTTTCTTCAAAATGAGCACGACCACCATTAGGCATGTAGACATAAATCTCATTGGAACTGCTGATGTCATCATGTAACCAGATATTATGGTTATGTGACCAGCCTAAGCCCATATGTTGCGGGAAATTCCCACTATCCCCATCCAACTTCGATTGGCGATATGAACGGATAAATGCTAATTCACCTGCTGGGGTATTGACTGATATATCAGTGACTTTCTCTTGTTTCTCCCCCGTTCGATATGAAATAGGGTTATGACTTATGTTGTCGTCTGGAGCATATATATCTAAATCACAATCTTCGCCTTCATGTTTAGGCGCAAATGGAGGCATCCCAATGCCTTTTAGTATAACTTTACGGATATATCCATTAACCGTTTGGTGAGGACGTTCGTCATCTTGTACAGAGACATATAAACCAGTGGAAGAGGCACAAGGATAAAAGGTGTAGGATAGACCTGAAATACCTTTTACTGTCTTGGAAAAGTCTGAAAAATTATGCCCAGTTGGCATCCGTGCTTCAAAGAGTTGATTACCCGGCAGTGTTTGAGAAATTTGAATTTCAATTTCGGTGATTGTAGCTTCATCTCTAAAATCACGTTCAATTTGGATGGAGTGATACGAACTTCCCGTCTTCCAGCCCTCATTAGCAACATATATTGCTCGCTCCCCCGGTAGATACGGATAGCCTGGCACTGTCACCAGAGGTTTCCAACCATATTTATCCTTAGTGAAATCAAATTCATATGTCCATTCCTCAAATGGATTAGTTCCCTGCCCACTCACCTCGCATTGTGTAATGTATCCACTCCATTGAGTTGCACTGCTTTGATCATCATCAGCTACCCCAATAGCAAATTGGGTTAGTGTATCATTTACTGTAAATGTATGACTCAATGTTCCACTAGAATCGACATCAGACTGATTGCCAGTTCCAATTTCATCGTCCCAGAACTGATAATCTTCTGTATTTCCTGTCATTGCCTGACTGATATGAATAGTTACACTGTCAATATATGTTGCACAAAATTCAGGACTATTTAACTGTATAAGCCCCTTGAAAGTTGCAATACTATTTGTTCCCCATCCGCTTCCAGATTGCCAATCTCCACGGCTAGCATGTGGAGAAAAATCATGATCTTCCTGTGTAAAATCAAACACATGTGTCCAATCTGACATATTTTTCCCTTTCTGTTGGCAACGCGAAGCCAATCTGACCCCGTTGCCAGCTATTTGTTTTAGCTATTTGAGATATACTTTGTGTTAGATGATGTGGGAGGATGCTTTGGAGATTGTGTCATTCGCTTCCCGGCTGAGACACAGTTCTCGTTGCACTCTCTCCCATGACTTTATTTGATTGCTATCAAATCCGACTTACTTAGCTTTTCACCCGCAGATACACCAGTATTAGAAATGACATCATTCCCTCATTGACACATCAGCAGTATAAAAGGTTTGGACAATGTGGCATCATTTATAGTTGTTGTTGTACTTCAACCTACTCCTCAGCCACTATCTGGGCAAGTCCTGCATTGTATGCCTCTGTTAATTCTTGTGTGGTAAAGGTAGTTATCGAATTATCTCGCATATCAACTAATCGCTGGTTTCTCGTGTCTACATACCTGCTTGCACAAGGTATAGACGTTACCCGCGAATCATCTTGTTTTTCGAGATAATCAATCGCAATAATAAACCGTTCTTTTTCTTCTGATTGGCTCATGAAATTTTCTCCAAACTTAATGTAGTGTAAACCTCATCAACCCCTGAATTTGTATTTAAACCGAAGCCTGATTGAGTATTTCCACTACTCGAATAGTGTCGTAACTCGAACACTGTCGAAACAGTGATTGTAAATTCGTAAACTGGCGAGATAAGAACAGCACCCGAATCGGGGCTTGACCCACCACCACCCGTTAAAGTAGCTATGTCATTCCCATTATGGTCAGTTTGCACACTCGAACTAGTAATGTTGTACAAGTAGCCTCTGTTTTTTTGCATTCGCCAAAACGTAAAGCCCATTTGCAAAATTCGATATGTTCCCGCTGGTAATGTTAATTGGTCAGACGATAAAGATACGCCCGAAACAGAATCAGGGTTACTTAACGTATTTAGTGTTCTTGTGGCAACGCCCGACGATTTGCCACCGCCCTTAGTTCCGCTAGGCTCAAAATGGTAAGCAGTAATTATAGACGGAGTCGTATATCCACTTGAGAGGTCCGCAATGTCTTGAGCTGTAACTGTCTTAATATTGTCACTATCGGATGTGTCCTGAATAATCACCTTATCATCGCTTGCGACAGTAACTGCTGTTAGATTTGCACCAGACAAGTCATCTTGACTTCCGCCAACATCTTCCCATACTGAACCTGTATATCGTCGCCAAACATAGTCGCCTGCACCGATCTGATGCAGATAAATGTCATTCGCTTCAGCAGAAGATGGAGCTGTAGTGCGAGGTGTAATGCTTAGGGGGGCGCGATTACTATTGTCTGCTAATTCCAGTACATCACCGAAGTACACTTTACCGTTATCTGTATGGATTGCATAGATATTTTGAGAATCAGAATCCGAAACTTCTACTTTGATACCATATCCAGTCCCCATGGATGCACCGGATAGGTTACTCAATTTAGCAACCAAAGCACTCAGCTCAAGATTGCTTGTGCCTGTTGCTCCATTATTGTCATTGATGACTTCAAAATCACCAGCACGAACATCTGCCCCACTTGCCATTGCACCTGTGTTCTCATTTGTAGCTTGGACTCGTAAGGCACGATGCAGTGCAGACAATCCGCCTGTTCCTTTCAAGCCTAGTTCATTGACAACCCAACTTACAAGGTTACTGAGTGTGCCTGTCAGGATGCCCTTGCTGTGTAAGCCGCGAGACGGTTTATTGGAATCTTCGATATTATGGGCTTCAAGCAGGGCATCAATTGTGCCATCTTGACTCCCAACAATTAGGTGACCGTTCTCATCAATTTCAGATAGAACAGTCCCACCGTTATTCTTCCATTGTTGCAGTGCTTCAGTTTGAGTAGATGCCCCTTTAACAGACACCTGTACCTCATCTGAAACACCATTCACTTCGAGATTGTCATTGATAATGACATCTTCGTTGTATGTTTTTGTCATTCAATTTCCTTTCATTTTTCTTTGCTTAATTTTTCTCAGACTATAGCGATACATCATGTCTCACATACTGACAGATGCCCAATACATGCTGTACACTGAACTCAACAGCCTTGCTTCTAAATGCTGTTGAGAAGACCATCTGCGGAAATCTGCCAATTTCTACAGATGGTTTTCTTGCCAATATCCATTATCAATCGTCTTGATTGACACCTCCTTAGACTTACTCGATTGAAATATTTGACTGATAATCACAGTTGTATTAGGTGGTTATTACACGCTCACTGTAGCACAAAAGTTCTCTCAAAGTGCGACCATATGGTCAGACGTTTGTTCACGATTGCGGAGATAAACTTAGATTCAATCTATAGTTCGTCAAATAATAAATCCCGAATTCACTACTAGGTAATGAATCGGGATTTGTTTATTGCTAATTCAACATGATATCATTTACGATAGCTATTGAACCTCTATGTAAAATTCATAGAGCTAAAGCTCTTGGCGTATAGCTATATAGGTATTTCAAATATTTTCCTATTGGAGAGATTGACTGTTCATTACCTCCAACATTTTTACTATTTTCTCACGGTTGCCAGATTGATTCAACAACAACCATAAATCCATAAAGTCAGAAGAACCATCTCCTAAGTACAATGATGTTGTAACACCTCTTCCAAGCGACGGTGTTATGTATTGTGCGGGTATGACTGAAATACTTGAATTAACTCCAAGTTGCAAAACAAATTGACCTTGTAGCAGTGCTTCGATAGGATTTTGACCTGCATTATTAGGAGAGAAAGATAGTGAAATAGGACCAAAACCGAAATTATAGCCTTCAGATACTTGATAATCTCCAGCATTAGGCCATCTATCCCATACACCAGATTTAGAAGCAAAACCGCCTGATATACCTCCGGGATTTAATACATCTATATTAAATGACGAGGTTACAAACCAACCTTGCCGACTACCAGAGACTTCTTTATACCATTCAAACCCTATTCCCAGACTATCATAACTGACATTTGGAGACAAATCCAAAAAGTCATTGAGTATAGCCTGTCCGCCATAAAACGTTCCATTGACAGAAATTTTTTCGCCTATTGGATTACTTGGTAATTCAGATTTACGGTCTTCACAATCGTTCCCAGATAGACCAGCACAACAGTATTTGTGTTGATTACGTTTACCGGTCGCAATGATGTTTGAACTAGATCCAAAATTATCAGGTATCAAAAGTTGTACCCCAAAGCAGATTTGGTCTGGTGAAACAATAGGTTGTGGAGAAATATTAAGACATGCAAGCTCAGTGCTCATCAGTAGAGACACTGGCTCATATACAGTTTGAAATGGTGCTCCTACAGTCTGACATGGAAAACCACTTGATAACTGTGATAACAATTGATCACTATATAGTGAGTTGTTAATTTGTTGGATGGCATAGAAAAACGCAGTGAATTCGCTATGAGGAATTTCAGCTTCAGCTGCTATACAACTTAATGTATCATCCTGTTCTACAGTAAGTGTATACCAGTCAAATAACCCAGTTGGATCGACATTGTTAATAACTCGCCCTCGCACATAGGCATATCTGTTGGATGTTTCAGCAAAGTCTAAGTTTGCCCATACTCCAGTATCTGGCATATAGTATCTTGCCCGATGATATTGTAACCCATTGGTGTCTAAGGGTTCGCCGGTAAACGCAAAAGGACTACCCATCGCCCCACTTGCACCAAACACTTCACCATAGGGCTTATAGCTCTGGCTACCATTAATTGCCACATTTGCACCAATCTCAGCACGAACTGACCCCAAGCCATCTTGTAGCATGTAGCTCCAATTGGTCCCATCATTTGCCATATGGATGCCTCGTGGTGAATGGATGTAGTGATTGGTATTGGTACCGCTAGTTTCCGCCAATACCTGTGTCAATCTAGGTTGGACATCGATGAGATAGTTAGTAGCGATGGATGAAACACTTTTCTGGATGCGTGCACCATTGCCATCATAAGCATAACTATGATCGCCCACAGCAAGTAAGCGGTTGGCTCTATCCCATGTGTAAGTGTCTGTGCCATCACTAGTTAAATTGCCATTGGCATCATAAGTGAGAGTATTTGTGCCATCATTGGTCATCTGGTTAGCAACGTTGAAGGTACGGACTGTACCATTCATGTCAACTAAGTTACCGACTACATCGTACCCATAGGTATATTCAACTGCCCCACCATCATAGTTAGCAGTGAGAAGACGGGCAAGGTTGTCATAACTGTAGTCGATGGTTTGCAAGATCACTTCATGACCTTTAACAACAAGTGTTTTAAAGCGCATCAAATAGCCTGTACTTGCCCTATTTTGCTCATATCGATTCTTGACTTCAACAAGATGCAGTCCTTCGGTACTTAAAGGAATGGTGACACTTTGTTCACTGTTGCTGTCAGAGTAACCATCATAACTGTTGTAGAGAGTCTGATTGATGTAGACATCAAAAATACTATGATCTTCTCCGGTGCCATAGGTTAAGGTAATTTCATCACCATAAACCTGGATAATTAGGTTATCACTCCAGGTATTGGTGACCTTGAATACACCACTGTCAGACCATGAGCCCTTGAAATTGATGTCCTCATGGTTGTAGGCATAGGTTTGGCTGACCCGATTGGCATTGGCTGTTCGTAGTACCTCAACAGCTTGAGTGCGACTGCCTCGTTTATCCGTTTTGTATTCAAATACCCCGAGTGCCCCCTTATTGTCATGATGCCGAAGACGTTTTAAGTGACTACTTGCATCATATTGATAATGACTCCGGAAACCATTGTGACGCATAGTAGCAACATGCCGATCAACCTTATCATAAGCCAGAGTGCTGGTATGACCATCCCAATCGGTAATAGCAATCAGTCGCCCTTTTTCATCATAGTCATAAGCAACTGTTTGTCCATCGAATGTAAGCGATGTCCGGTTGCCTCCCATGTCATAGGTATAAGATACGGTATCATCAATGGTTGTATCCCCATCGGTGTCGAATCCAACGGATGTAAGACGACCCAGCTCGTCATAGCCATAAGTGGTTTCGCGAACAGTGGCACTTGTACCCAACTCGGTCATTTTTTGTCGATACCCATTGTCATCATAAGTGAATTGAACAGTTGGTGTGTTGGCAAGATCATCATAATTGATCTGGGTCGGTCGTCCTAGACGGTCAAAGTCGCGCTCAACTGTGTAACTTGAGCTCCCATTAACTCCGGGATAAGTCATTGTTGTCTTGGTCACATTACCCACATTGGCATAGGTTGTGATCCATTCATGATTCAAGGGGTTGGTTAGTTTGGTTCGTCGTCCCAATGAGTCATATTCATAACGAATGAGATTACCCTGCGGATTGCGCAACTGAAGCATACGTCCCAGTACATCATAATCTACATCTGCAATGATATTCTGATCGTTGTCTGCCCCATGCAAGATAACGGTTGTCCCATCTGATTTTGTCCATTGGGTACTACTCCAGATCCAATCAGCCGGATCTTCATTGTTGTCTACAAAGTTCTGAATGACTCGCAGGCGGCGGCGTAACCCATCATAGCGATAAGCTGTTACAACGCCTTCAGGATCAGTCTCTGTCTCGATCGCTCCATCCTTGAGGTAGCTTGTTTGGCTATCATCATTATTTGGATTTGTCACTTTGACCTGACGACTGGCTCGGTCATATACATATTGGGTAATAAGGTTTTGATCGTTGTAACGCCCATGAGACACTGGATTGAACACCCAATCACCATTGTTATCTCGTTCATCAGGATTGGTGTCATTATCTTGCCAGTTGACAATCATGCGTAACACCCGCCCAGCTTTATCAAAGCAAGTGTAAGACGTACTGGCGAGAGCAGTCTCGGCTGCTTGTGTCACAGCAATACGACGACCACTGTCATCATAGACAAAGGTAGTCTGTGTTCCCCGTGGGTCGCGGGTTGCTATTACTTGTCCAGCTTTATTGTAGATGGTCTCAGTTATAAGATTCTCGTCAAAGTCACTGGCATGTACAATAACATTGCCATATTCATCTTCCCACTGATGATTAGTCTCATCCCATCGCCAATTTGCTGGTGTAGTTGACCCCTGAACAACATAGTTGTTCACTGTCCGAATTCGTCGTCCAAGTTCATCATAAACAAAATAACTGACATTCCCGTTTGTTCCCACTGTTTGTTGAACTCGTCCAGCAAGATCGTAAACAGTCGTTGACACTCGATCTTGATCAACTGTCAACCCGACCATATATGCACTCAAATCAGTGTCGTTGTCGACATCATATGCTGGATTACTAGCATTCTGAATCAGTTTGATCTGCCGATTTGCAAGGTCATATCCATAAAGGGTCACATTACCTAAATGATCCCGTGTTGATTGTACTCGCCCTTGAGCATCATAAACTGTATCGGAGATTAGGTTCTGGTCATCATTGAGACCGTGGTCAATATCATTATTGGCACCATCTTCCCAGTGATCGGTACTCCAGACCCAATCTTTAGGATCTGATGTACTTTGCATTACATAGTTCTGAATCGTGCGAACTTGCCGTCCAAGTTCATCGTATACAAATCGCGTAACACGACCATCCACATCACGGGTGAATGTCACATAGTTGCTATCGTCATATTGGGTATAAGAGATAATGTTTTCATCATTATCCACACCAAAATCGATGGGTTTATTGGTGTCTTCCCACTGGTTATTGATTGTTTCGTCCCATGTCCAATTAGATAAAGGATCATAAGCATGATCATTGAAGTTAGTGACTGAGATTGTCTGGCGTTGTAGACCATCATACCCATAATGAGTTTCGTGCCCCAATGAGTCTTTGGTGTAAGCTACTTGACCCTCGGCGTTGTAAAATGTCTCAGTGATGATGTCCACATCGGTATCATCACTAGCAACATAGGCACTTAAATCAGGATCGCTACTGACATCGTAAGTGGCTACAGCGGCATGGGTAATCATCTTGATCTGACGACCCAATGTATCATACCCATATAGCGTTGTATCCCAAATCTCGGTTGTACCATATTTATCTAGAAGACGTTGTGTGCGGATAACTCGACCTACCCCATCATATTCAGTGGTGCTGATTTGGTCACGATCAGGATCAGACGAAATATCATAATTGCTTGACCGAGGATCAAGGTTTGCATCGTAAGCCTCATCCAACTCGTCAAATTCGAGCGTTGCTGTTTCTTTGGCATTGGCCACAACTTTGACAGGTCGATTCAATGCGTCATAGATGGTATAGGTTACTCGCCCCAGTGCATCAATTGCCTTGATGATATTACCTGCCCCGTCATAAGATTGTTCTGTGATAATATCAACACTTGGTGAAACAGTTGATTCGACATAGTCGCTTAGATCTGGGTCTGGCAACATACCTGAATAGTTATTGTTATAAGTAGGATCACTGACGTTTCGTATTGTTTTGACTAGACGATCTGCATCATCATAGCCAAACAGTGTTACAATCCCCATGTGATCTTGTGTCAATCGGACAAGATCACGGTCATTATATTCAGTCCGCGAAATGATGTTTTCATCCAGATCGATCCCATGAGAGATGATGTTTCCCCCCGGACTATCTTTCCAGACACCCTCTTCAAATACCCAATTGTTTGCTGTAGCATAACTAGCATCTACATAGTTGGTAATCTGACGAGTAACACGACTGAGAGCATCGTAGATAATCCACGATGTTTTGGCAAAGCTTGAGCCAGCATGGGTTGTTGTTTTAACCCGACGTCCCATCGTATCATATTCATGAACCGTCACCTGGTTTTTGTTTGGATTGGCGGGATTATATAATGCCACAGCTTCACTAGCATTTGTTGGAGCTGATCCAGCCCCCACATCATAGTTACAGATTGATGCAACAACATGACCAGCATCATCATAAACTGTGTATGAAATCTCGCAGTTACCAAATGTAGAATTCTGTTGTACCTGAATAACTCGACCAACACTATCATATGTATATGTTGTTTCTTGATCGTTCAGAGTGTCTTGATCCTTGATGGTAATTTTTTCTAGTAAACCATTACCAGTGCCACTGCTATAGAAAGAACGGGTTGTCTCTCGTAAGGCAGTCGTTTCATCTGAGGGATCTACCTCTTTTTCACTGATCATTCGACCTTTAGTATCATAGACATATTCTTGCATACGAACCAAAGCGTCACTAGCATCTTTGATTTTGATGACTGTTGGTTGACGTAAGTCAGGGTAAGTTACTGCATCATAGGTATATTCTGTTGTGCGACCTTCGACATCTGTAGCTGATGTCAGTAAATCTGTTCCTAACTCATAATCAAATTGGGTCTTATTCCCCAGCGGATCATTGACCGCGATAAGATTCCTGCCATCTTGCCATTCCATCGTTGATTCATTGTTATTGCCATCTACATTAGATCGAACACGATAATCTAAGCCGGTCATCTGTGATTGATAGCTTGTATCAGGTTGTTCCATCCCTAGATAGACATCCCCATAATTGAACCGATGAATCCGTGTTTTTTGAGCAGTGGTTTCTTCTGTTATCCGATAACCATTCGGGGAGAAGTTGAGTTGATTGGATAAGAGACTACCCCCTCGCTCTTGTTGAATTTGGCTAATTTTTCCATCTGTTTCAAATAACTCTACAGAATCCACATAAAACTCAGCAGCACCCCCATCCGCAAGAAATTGCATCTTTAGATTGGAAAGATCTCCGGTGGCTGTATGGATCCCATAAAAAGTTTCCCAACCGCCCGTTGCTGTTGATACACGGGTTAAATCGGGTACACCATCGACATTTAACTTAACAATCCCGGATACAGGATATACACGAGCAACAAGCAAATATGTGAGACCATCTTGCATACTCCAATTGTCACTCTCCACCCCGTCTCCAGCATCCGCCTCAACTCGACGCGCATATGTACCCGCATAGACTTGATGAGGTGAGGTGTTGTCAACACGGGTATGGGTTGTTGGTGTCCCAACATCGGACCAGTGAGCATCGAGCTCCATATCACCGTTTATGATTTTTTCTTCGCCTGATAAGCCATATGAAACCTGTTCTAATGTATAAGGAGCTGCTGATCCACTATCTGCATTAGGTGGTGATTGACGTTTATTAATGTAATTCAGGCAACCCAAGTGTTGCGCTGTGTCTGTATCTAGGTGATAGTCATATGTCCAATCAAAACCAGTCACATCTGTGACCTGAGAAAGCAAACTCCCATCATTAACAATCTGACCAGCAGTGTTAATCGTTTTGCCAGAAATATAAGCATATTCAGTATAGCGACCGGTTGGATTGCTTGGATTTACATCATCAAAGGTCTGATCACCGACACGATACAATAAACCACTATGGTCACCTGAGGTATAGTATCTGAATACCAATCTTCTTCCATAATCGTCCACAACATCCGTGAGCTGATTACCGGTATATGTGTAAGTCCATACTTCCCCATTTGGCCATATTCGTTTTGTTAATCGATAAACACCCCCAATAGACTCAAATGAGAATTGAGTCCGATCATACTGCGTTAAAACAAACTCACTATTAGCTGAGACCCAATCGATTGTGGCAAGTAAACCTTCATCACCCTCATATTGGTCTGAATCGATGGCGGTTTCCGTGAAATAGATGTCTTTCCCATTTTCTGTATGTACAACAATTGTATTGGGAGTCCCGGTATTTTCCGTTAGAGACAAAACCATATGATGATTATGGGTCCATCCCTTGCCAACAACTTGTAGATTGGGATCGGCTTGTTTAAACTGACGATAATAGCGCGTGAATGCTAAAGGCTGAGCGGGTGATGGTACATCTAGATCTGTCTCGACTAGATGCTTATCTCCGTCCAAGAGACGAATCGGATTACTTGTTGTAGCCTCGCAGGTCTGATTTATTGAGACCGAGGTTGAAGAAATAAGGGTTGCGCTTCCTCCATTACTGACCAGTGTATCTTGATATGCACCTGAGGGATTCGCTAGTTTAACGTCTCCACCTTGTGTGTATACAATACCACTACCATCTGTTAACCACGATGGTTCGTTAGCTCCTGAAACGAGTAATGTAGGTGTACCACCTGAACTAGATACTGTGTAGATATTTGTAGGGTCACTAAACAACAAAGTTTGTGCATCTGGTGACCAGGACAAATCATATGAACCACCTGTAAGTGATTGACTATGAACCAATTGTGGTGCCTGTGACAGATTTATCATGTCCAGTTTGTAGATATAGTCAAAATTAGAATCATAGGACGAAAAAGCTAGATATCGACCGTCTGGTGAGTACGCAACCTCACCTATGGCATCGAATCCACCACTTGGCAGTAAAACCTGCATGTCCTGGCTTGTAATTAACTTTATTCTTGAAAAACCATCAACCCCAATTTTCCATAAACTATATTCAAAATTAAAGTTTATGATTCTTTGAATATTCACTAACAAATGACTACCATCTGGAGACCAACTAAAATCAACGGCTCCCATAAACGCCAATCCAAACGCACTGGGTAATATCTCTTTTTCCCCACTGCCATCTGCATTTATGATTTTAAGGGCATTACCTACCCCACCGTCAAAATATGCAATACGGCTACCGTCTGGTGATAACATCGGTTTCGTCTTTGTGCCAACTCCACCTGACGTTACTTGTGTTTGTTGTGTACCATCTGCATTCATCAGGTAAATTTGAAGGTTTTTGACAAATACTATTTTTGAATTCATATTTTATTTCCTCATGTCCTCTCTAGACCATGGCAATACAAAGCCAGCCTGACTGTGTTGCCAGCTATTCGTTATTTGAAATTTTAGATATACTGTGCGTTAGGTGATGTGGGAGAATGCTCTGGGTATTGTGTCATATGCTTGCCGGCTTCGACAGAATTCCCTTTAGCATCCTCTCCCACGACTTTATTTAATTAGATATAACCTTGTTCCATTTATGGAGTAATAGAGCCAATTTTCCATATCTCCAATACAGATGTAGATCGCGAATAATTATTGTTACGGATTGCCCAAACATTCCACGCATATCCGAGATTACCTGAGTTGTTAAAATCCATAACTGAGCGTAAGTCAAACTCCTCACTACCAGACAACTCATCTACAATTAAATCAAATAATCCAAATGTACCTCCTGTACTTACATCCGCAGTTTCATTACCATTAAAATGTAATGATGACCCAAGTCCAATATGCGTTGCGTTGGTATGGCTATATAGTGTAGAAGCCGCTACCATATAGCGTCCGCCACGAATATCTGTGCGGAATTTCATTCGATAGACACCATTTTGAAGTGTAAAGCGATAGGTTGATGGATCATGTGTAACAATAGATTGTTCATTAACATCTAATTCTGTTAGTCGTCGTACATTCCATACAGCATCAGTAGCACCTGCTCCTGAGTTTTCGCGGAGTCGCGCGTAAGGACGCTCTTCATACATTGCCTTTAGAGCCCGCATATTATCAAATAATTGATTAACTTCTGCTGCATCTGGTATATAGACATCCGTTTTGGATGTCGGCTCAATATATGCCATTAGTCTAACCTCCATATCTGGGCATAAAACCCGCATTCATTGACTGAGCTAGCTGGTCCGGGCATATAGCCTGCATAAGCGACTGTCCCGCCGTTATTAAAAGTACTATATACTTGGAAATTTAAATGATGGGAATTTGCACCATTATCCAATGTAAATGTATCGTGAATCTCAATAATTGCGGTATCCCGATCAGCCGATTCATTCCCTTGTATATATTGAGCATTTGAAGTTGCGACATCTTCTAATTCAGTTGTATTGTAGAGCTTTATACCCTTCCAACCGCTACGTCCCCAATGACCACTTTCACGTGCCTCAATTTTGTAAGTTCCATTAGGTAGTTCAAAAGTAAAATCAGGTGATGTCGGATTAGATGATAATAATAGGCTATTATCATCTGTTACAGTATTCCACCGAACTACAGTCCATGTATTTGCAACATCTGTTGTTTGAAGATTTAAAGCTTGTATCAATACAAAGTTATCACGTTGATCATACCAGTCTTTGAGCTGAAGAATGTTATCTACAGCTATCTTATTCCAATGTGTGGAATCAACTTTAAATCGAGCTGCTTGAAGTTTAGGTATTGTCCAGTTATGCATGATATTGATAATCCTCTGGCAAACGCCATATTTCTAAATAACCACGTCTAAAAGTAGAACCACTCAATGTAGCTCCATTAATATATGATGTTGATGCACCATTCTGATAGTAATGTAAGTAGAGATCATTATCTCCACCAGAAGCTAATTTCCACTCACCAATGGATTCATGGAGATGAGCAGAATAATCATTATTCTCATTACCAGTGCCATAGTGACCATTTGTGCCACCAAGGTATCTACCTTGATTTGCATAATACATACCAAAGGTAATTGAGTCGCTTCGCTCAGCACGTGATGAAATTACCCAACGAAAACGATAAACGCCGTCTTCAAGCGTAATGCTATGATCTGAGTTTAGTGATTCGATGATTGAAAAATCATCCTCAGCAATTGAGTCAAGTTGAACGACAGCACCAGCATTCTGGACTGTCATTTGCTGGCTACCGATTGGAAGCCAAACTTTTGCATATAATTTGCCACTTACTGCATGTAAATAGGCTAAATTTTGCTCTACATACATATTCCACATATCTAAGGTGAAGTCCTGGCCATTAGTTACATTAACTGGCTCAGTCCAAATTGGTTTAGCTATTGTCATATTTTCCACTCCCTTCTGGAATTGGTACATTTTCATAATATCCAAGATATGTATTGCTTAACGGATTGCTACCAATTACCCAATTACTTGAATAATTGTGCTCAATCCCCTCAACTAAATAGTTATCCTTCATTCTTGTTTCTCCAATAATCCACACCAGCCCATCTTCATGATCTTGCATATCATGTTGCAAGATAATTTTCTTTGTCTCACCAGCTACACCAGACTCTATGGCAACGCCAATTGCATAAGACTGGTCAGTACATCGTTGTACCTGACCAATTTGGTTATCGGTATCGACATATGTTGGATCATAGAACATTTCTACTTGATCCCCAGCAGTAATCGTTTCGGCATAAATAACATTGACTTCACCTGATGTTGCAACTAGTAATGTATTACCATCTGTTACACCAGCTTCTTGTATAACACCATAGCGTCCTATTCGACGGCGTAGTGAAGGACGTACACCAAGATCGCCAATATGTACAACCTGATTTACAATTGATGGTGATATATGCTTCCAGAGCATTTTGTGACTTTCATAGTTACTGCTGCTAGAAATATCTTTCCACTGTGTACCATCGTAACGACGCAGACTAGGCTGGCTACTATCAGTATTAGAGCCATCATCCATATAAATATCATGTATGACAGGTGTTGTTGGCTCAGATGAGAGAACTGGCAAATTCAATTGAGCACTATCTACCCCCCCGTTAAAAATACCTTTCTGTACCTCCATATCAGAAAATGCTAAATCATCAGATGTTCGCAACTGAAGCAAGCCAGATAGATTCTTGATAACTACACCATTATTTAATTGGAATGTATCTGTGGAAGAACCTTTTATTTCAACAAATGCTTTTGCACCTAGTGGGTTACTTACTGTAAAAGCATCACCATCAAAATCCAGTTCATCCGCTGTGACTACACTTAGCCCTTCTTCTCGAATTACAAGTGTAGAACCGGATCCACTTGGCCCTTGTGGTCCTTCCGGTCCTTGGATGCCCTGTTCACCTTGAATACCTTGGATACCCTGATCGCCCTGAATACCTTGCGGACCTTGTGGTCCTGTAATATTGGATAAAGGTAAAAGGTTTACCCATGGTGCAGAATCATCTTGGGGACGCCATTGTAAGTGCGTTGTTGTTGACTGGAGTTTTGGGCTAACGCCGTCTTGAGTGAAGCCTGGTAATTCATAAGCCCAGAATTTTGCAATACTTCCGTACTGATCAGGCGTTGAAAACGAAATATTAACATGGTCAGGAGCATCTCCTAACCTATAAAGTAAGAGTACTTTATATTGACCAGCTGCAAGATTAAGTGGAAACACAAAAGTGGCTGGTACATCTATTTGACCATCCGTCTTAAAGACGTTTTTCACAACATAATCAGTCGATGTGGTTGAACTTATTACCCTAATACCCATTTGAAAAATGCGCGGGTATGTTTGACCACCTGTTGTAAATACAGGAGACCCTGAAACACCAATTAACATTACCCCACCAGAACAATAAAAACCAACTGACCAATCATCAGCATCCACTACTCTCCAAGCAGAGTTATTTGGCGTTTGATGATAATTATATTCTAGGGGCTGAACCTCAGTGAAGTTTTGAAGCCCTTTTCTTAACTCAACAGCTTGCAGTGCACCATTATTGTATTGAATAATATCTTCCGGTCCAAAATCCAAGGACTGAAGATCATCATATACCGTGTTTTGTTTACCTATAGAAAATGCAATGTTTAGATCATTAGGAATTGGTATCCATGTAGATTCCTGATACATCTTTGATGTTAAATGAACATTGTAAGGCGATTTGCTCGGCTTTGCATCAATTAAAACATAGTCATCTTCTGAGTTTGAAGGAGCTGTTATAACAAGCCATAGAGGAATACCACCAGAAAGTATTGAGACTGTTGAGAAGACCTGCCTAAAAACAGTTTTTGTTGATGTAAGTGAAGATGCGTCCACTGTCCAGTTCGTACCAGCTATAGCTGTCGTGGCGGGTTCACCAAAATTGTCTGTGTGCAATGCTATAGTTACATTACCTGTTGGTTCACCAACAGTTGCAAGAGCAATCTTTGTAACAAGCATTTCAGTTTCTTCGGATAGAGTAAATTGAGTCGCAACTTTTTCATATGTATCGACTATGGACACAGGTAGAAACTCAACTTCATATATAGGGGCATAATTTGTTGTAAGATAAGATAGATAGCGCATACGTATTCTATGTCGCTGAGCAGAAACTGGACTATCTAATACAAAAGTCTTTTTCTCCGCTTCCGTATACTTCAACCCATCCCATGATTTAACAAATACCCAATTAGACCCATCATGGTACTCATATTCCAATCGAGCAAAATAACGAAAATCTGTTGCAGAACCAGATGTAAGAGTGAACTGTCCAATCTGTTGTACTGAGCCAAAATCTGCTTCTAGATAATCATATCCTGCATCCAAAGAAACACTATGTGTTTCATAAAATGTCGAATTATTATCATCTACAGCGTCAGTTAAAGACCCTGTTCGAGGTGCAGCAAAACTTGATAATGTAGCAGTTGATGATATATCTGCATCTGGTGTTAGACTTTTTCCTCGATTACCTAATGGGATATTCCAATCACGAGATTCAGATTCAATAGTCATCGAGAATTTAGGACGATCCCCAATATACTTACGCCAAATTTCGTTATAAACATAATCATTATCCCAAAAAGCATAGATAAAATCTGCATCATCAATGTTTGAGCTCTTTTGTGAACGTGCTGTACCAGCACTAGCTGGAAGATATTCATATGGTGTGAATGTAACAAGGTAACTATCTCCGATTTCTACCCAAGGTCCATCACTTCCAAAGTTATATGTTCCCACCGAGTTTGCAGTTGGACTTGGGAATAACGCTTCATACAGAAATTCATTAACCGTCTCCACATTGTATGAAGCAGCAGAATCCGCTGTAGTTGGGCTAAATCCATCAGTCTTGATGACACCAACAAGCACCTGACTAGTAAATCCAGGATCAACAGCACCCCACGCCATTTTTACCTGTGTAATTCTACCGCTTGTTTTTGCATGGAATAAAACAGAAAAACGACTCGCCGGTCCATTAATCTGATAACTATCAATTACTCCAATAGTTTCATCAGTATAATCAAAAGATGAATTAACACCTGATGCAACACTCCCAATACGATTATGTACTACAGCATAAGTTCCAGTTCCATAGCCACTGCCACCGCCACCAATATCAGTCCATTGCCCATCGATATAAGCGCGATCACCCGGATTTCCAGATTGTGTGTTCGTTCCATCATCAAAATAACGTTCGCCTTCAACTGGATTTGTAGGTGGTATTGATTTAGCTGTGATTAATAGAGGTGCATCAGCAGAATCATCAATTTGTATCTGGCCTTTGACATTAAAATCACCACTTGCACCAGTAACCTGTACCTTGGCTGTAGGATCAGCTGGAGATATTTCACTAGTTAGATCAAAGTCATGACCGTCAAAGTCAATCCCTTCTGCAGCTGGAACAGTCAATGCCCCATCCTCATAAACATTAACAGTGACTCCTGACCCAGCAGGTCCTACTGGACCTTGTGGACCGGTTGTCCCCTGTGGACCCGTTAACTCTGACCAAGCTTTTAGATCAGACCAGGTTGGATTATCATCGTCTTGTCGCCATTGAAGGTGTGTTCCACCATCTTGTAGTTCAACTGAGGCACCATCAGTACCAGCTGGACCCTGTGGGCCAGTATCCCCAGTATCACCTTTTAGATCAGATAAAAGAGCAAGGTTTGTCCATGATGCATCTCCAACATAGCGCCATTGGATATGAGTTGTACCCTTTTGGATTTCAATCTCACGCCCGGCACTACCCTGAAGACCTTGTGGACCCACATCACCTGTATCGCCCTTAATATCGGCGATTGCTACCAAGTTTTGCCATGCCCCTGTGCCCAATTGCCACTGGATATATGTCCCGTCGTTTTGTAACGAAACTTCTTGACCATCTCGTCCAGCAGGTCCTTGCGCACCTGTACCAGCAGATTCCCAGATCAGACCAGACCCTACTTCAAGCTTTGCTTTATAGATGTGTGTTGTATCTACATCTACCCAAAATTCACCAATCGAGTTTGGACTCGATGGCTTATCCACACTCATCCCAGTGCGAATAATGATTGGATTTGATTTATCAATAAACTCTGTCATTGAAGCAACCTAAACCAATGGTTTTACAAAGATAAATGTTTCATCTTTTTCAAGGTAGACATATCCATTTATGTCACCTAAATCAGCAACCTGTGTAGATAGTGATATATATGCGGTGGACGGATCAGTGATATTAACTAGGAATTTCAACAATAGGGTCTGTGGAGTACCTCCCAATTCATCACTGTAATCAGATGCTGTAAAATATTGATATGCATGTGTTCCAGTGCCACCAATGACATCAAGCTCCAAACGACCTGTTAATACATTTGTGTTTGGATCAAGCCCATCAACTGGCAAATACATCAGGTTTGCAAGCAGTTCAACAACATACCAGCCAGCATTTTGACCTGTGAAATAAATACGATCCGGGTTTGTTGAACTATCGTGTAGATTATTAACATCAATGAGTTCAACATTCCAATCCAATGTTGCATTTGCCTGTTGCAAATCATGATCTACTGTCAGACCGCCGACAAATATATGATTTTGACCAGAACCAACCTGAGACAGATCAACACTTATCCATGCTGTCGCATCAGAATTTGGATAATAAAGTGTGTTTCCGTCTAACCACAAATCTCCTGATCCTTCAGGGGTTGTCGGTTGTGTGCCATTTTCTGTAGGGTTACCAATACGTGCTTTGAAGCGATCAGGATAAAGTGCTTCGCTAATTAGTTTTGTTGGCATTTTTTACCTTTCTTATTGCTCTACTAAAAGTACATTTCAAACTTGATATCAATTGGATACAAGTCATGAAACTATGATTGTGATACATAATCACCATCGGAAAATACAAAATACCCGCCATAATTGGACCAATATCCGTCGACTTCTGGATCAAATGATGACCCACCACTAATATCAATCCAAGTATCTGCTGTTTGGTTGTATTGCCTCAAACGGGGTTGATCTACATTTCCACTTATATCCAAATAAATATCGTTATCTCGTGGTGCAGATGGAGCAGTTAAACGTGGGCTAAGGTTCAATGGTGCATAGATTTCATTATCACCAATATAAACCGTTCCCCCTTCCGCATAAACTGAATAGACATTGTTTGCGGAGTTTTCAGGAACATTCATCCCCACTTTAATCCCATATGCTGTTTGCAGATGTGCAGATGTGTCGTTATTTACATTGGCTACAACAGCACCAATCTCAAGATGATTGGTATCCTGACTCCCGCCAACATTTGTCACTTCAAAGTCGCCAGCTCGAATTTCAGCCCCTGTTTCCATTGGACCGGTATTCTCATTGGTTACTTGCACTCGTAACACACGATGTAAAGCCGATAAACCACCTGTTCCTTTCAACTCTAGCTCTTGAACCACCCAATTGATGAGTTGACTCAATGTGCCAGATAGAACATGTCGAAGATGTAATCCTCGGGAAGGTTTATTCAGATCATCCACATTATGTGCTTCGATTAATGCATCTGAAGTTGCATCTTTGTCGCCAATTGACAAATAACCTTGAGCGTCAATTTCAGCTAATGGATCACCTGCATAGTCTTGCCACTGCTGGAGCGAATTGGACTGTACAGATGACCCTTTGACAATAACCTGTGGTGTATCTGTGACACCATTTACTTGAAGTGTGTTGTTAACCACAACGTCTTCATTGTATGTCTGCGTCATTCAATTCCTTTCTAGTTTCATGTTTATAGTTCTGATGAATTGCTATATGCAATCTAGCGATACACTTGTCATCACCTGACAAATGCCCAACGCGTGTTGTACACTTATCTCAACAGTTCGATTCCAATCTGCTGTTAAGATGACCATCTGCTGAAATCTGCCAATTTCCACAGATGGTTTTCTTGTGGTAATAAATAGCTCAACCTAAATAATTGACACCTCCTAAAACTAAGATTTGAAATTTAGATCTGATTCGATTAGACGATTATGATTGTTGGCATCTTGTATCAGATCATATTTCTATGAACTTACTTTAGCACAAAAGTTCTGTTAAAGTGTGACCATATGGTCAGACGTTTGTCCAGAATCCTCTTCGAGTAAGCGAATCCCCCGTGCTACATTGGGTTCACGATAAATCCTCCCCTGCCGCTCCAAATGTGTGAGATAAGTGCCAACTGCTCCTTTTGAGATAAAACAAGCATCGGCTATCTCTCGGTGACTTGGCGGTCTGCCCTTTTCATCTACTGCAGATTTAATAACTTGATAGACCTTTTCAATCAGTTCTTGATTCATGTGACCTCCAATTGAACTGTATTTGGGTAAGTGAAAATTAAGTACTGACAAAGTCTGGTCAGTACAATTCAAACTGTTATACTTTATTCCATATCACAACATATGAAATAACTCATGACACCGCGCCACTGCTCCAACAGTGGCGTGATGTTTTCTATATAACAACCTTGACAAAACCATCTCTCAATATGGTTTGCTTATTGTTACATCACGAGATTTAACTATACAACAGAACGTCTGTTCTCACAATTAGAGGACGGTTTGTCTTTGCTCTTATTTACTAATTACAAGATATTTGAGGCGTTTTGATAGTTACAAATCGGGTGAGACTTCCTCGATGAGAGTTTTCTTCGTATATAGTTCCTGTTATCTCACGCAGTTTGGTAAATGTCGCGTTTACCTGCGCGACCATCGTACTCAGGGAGCTACCCTGCCATGGCATTCTAACGACATCCCACAGTTCGCGGCATCGTTTTGAAGGAACGACCAAACCTATTAAGCGTGGTGGGACTCGCACCCACATCTTTATTTTACACGCCCATAAAACACAATTTAAATCGAGCAAGTCAATGTGGTGGGATAACCCACCACAATCGGCTCGTGAGCTATTTGGCTACACCCTAGCCTGCCTGCCCCAAGACTCTGAAGGGCTTTTTTAGAGGTGTTTAGCTTTCACCTTTTTCGGATTAACGTCTTACCATTCACCCGTCAGTGTTTTTGTGATGCGTCTCTGCACCCCGGACTTTCCTCCACAGTTTCGGCTCTGTGAGTCGTGCGACTTCCACGACCCCGCATTTAAATATTAGCACAAATTTTCTATACATGCAATATATTGCATACGACATTTAACATAGATATAATCGGATAACATAATAAAAAGGTCAAGGCATGTCAGATATTCAAACAATTAACTTTTCGCTAGTCACGCTATTCTGCATATTACCTACCGCTGTAATATTGATTTGGTTTTATTTTGACCGTAAAAACAATAAGAAAGCTGAAGAAGAGCGTCAAGCCTACGAAGAAAAACAAAAACAGCTAGATGCTGAACGAAAGCGTTTGATTTCCACCTATGTCAAATCTGGGGAATGGACTAAGGAAATTGCTAGAGCCGTTTATCGTAAAGAAATTGAAATTGATATGGATGAGACTATGGTCGAAATTAGTTGGGGTGAACCTACTGAAAAAGACAAAATTGAAATTCTCAAATCAGGTTCAAGAAAAGAAAGATGGATTTATGGACGGAAAGGATATGGTGCGAATTATATCTCATTCAAAGATGGGAAGGTGACAAAAATCCAGTTAAAGAATTGATGTTACGGTCCTATCTGTTGCGCCAAAAACTCAGCCACCTCTCGATACATCGCCTCTCAGCAATTGTTGCAACATCCCCTGTGGTTGAAGGGCTGTCCGAAGCGGTGGTTCTAATCCCTGCCCTGCCTCCTCAACAATCGCTCTCAAATTCTTCGTGACCGTCTCTGGTGAGTCTGTGACCACGGGCACTGTTGTGCACATACAAAATGGATGGTATGGGCTTAAATTCGCCGCATGTATCGAATACGGCTCACGCAATCGCTCACCACCAATGCCAATCGTCGCATGCTTCGGGCACACCGTACACGTCGGGTCACCATTCGCCGAACGTCGCACATCAATTCGATTAACATACGGATTTGTGTAAGCTGAGATAAATGCCGCCTGATTCCCAGCGCGTGCAATCTCAGTGCGTGCCAACCGCATCGCATCATAACTCGCATCTTTACCATACGGCTTATTTGTACGAATCTTCGCCCGACCCGGTATCAAGAATTGCTCTAATCGCTTCGCCAGCCGTTCAGCCGACATGCCTTCATTTATGGCATCCATAACCATCGCATCGAGCTTAGACCGTGTCACAACATCTGTTCGCCAAATGCGGTCACTCAGCCGATAACCATTCGGATCAACCCACGTATGAGCAGGCTCATATTCTGCCAGCGGGTTCGGACGGAACAATCGCAATGCCTCGATTTGCTCCTCCGACAACCCTTCAATTTCAGCCACCGGAACAGGTCGGCTTGGTGCACTCACTAGCCACGCCTGAATATCATCAGGAATATTCCGACGCATCCACTTATATTCAGCGACAACCATCATTGCCTGCGCCATTGCAAGCCACTTGTTCAGAATGCGCGGAAATTCAGCCAGTGGTGTAACCCCATCGTCCCCGAATGGTCTACGAACTTCCATCCCCGCGAAGTAGTCGTTCCCAAATACCAAATCGTTTCCACCACCGATGAAATACTCATCTACAATCCGACCAATCTGCGTCTGCACATAAACCTGTTGAGAGCGTGGGATATTCCCATCGTTATCACCAGATGTCAAAACTACCCCACCGATGCGTTTTGCCATCTGCGTGAACATTGCTTTAACATCTTCACGGAAGCCTTTTTGCGCTACCGCCAGCACTCTCCGATTATTCGCAGTCGTCTGCATCACGCCACCTCTGGCAAGTCATTCGACATAGGCGTATTCAACGCATCTTGAATATCCTGCTCGAAGCGGTCGCCCTCATCTTCCATCTGTGCCTCGGCATCCTTAATTTCTTGTTGTGGGTCTTCGACGATACCAAGATTATCCAGATAGGTTTCGTCGGTAATGACACCCTTGTTGTGGGCTGACTCATTTTTCTGGAAAACCAGCTCAGCTTTTTCCTGTGCCAATTCAGACCACTTCAACATCACCGGAGCAGCTTTTACCCGACGGTCAGTTAATGCCTTCATACGTAGCCAAATATCGCATAATTCCAGCAGACCGCCCTCAGCCTCGACCTGCAAATCATCATCAGCCCCAAGCCCCTGAAGCTGGAGACGTTTCTGTAGGATGAACATATAAAAGGTCTTCATCTGCTCCTGAGCCGTTGCCCGTGCCGACGATAACTCAAGCCCCCAAACCGCTTCGGGAATCCGTGTATGTTCCATCACAAGGATAAACAGCGACCGCAACGTATTGCGAATATCATCCGTAAAGCCATTCCCCGGACTCGCAAACACAAACCTGCCACCCCGCCCCACCAAAACTGCTGGCAACTGGTCGAAGTCAATCTGCACCCGTTCTTGTTCTGCACCCAGCTCATTCTCGAAGGTATCTACAGGTGAAGTCTGATTCGCCCGTATCGTATCATCGATGTCTTCCACACCTTCAAATACCGGTATCGGATTTCCCATCAACTCTGCACCATCAATCATTTTCTCGATGAGGTTGTTGTATCGGTCATACAATTTAAACAGAGCTTCATAGATAGGTCGTCCGTTCGTCTCATTCCCTGACCTATCGTTCGCCAGATGCACAACCGGGATTCTGCCAATTAAGTTAGCAAATACATACCGTTCATCTGCACGGAATGTATTATCTTTACCTGTCCACTTAATCGTCACGACACGCTCAGCCTCTGTATAGACATCTGTAACCTGAGCATCCGGCAATCGTGAACTAATCGTAAAACGCATCATTTTGCGATAATCCAGCGGGTCATACTCCACTTCGACCAGCTCCGGCGACGGCACACTTAAACTACCATCAGGGTTCACGATGATGTACTGGTCACCAAGCCCGTAGAGGTCTATCACAATCGTCATCAACTTGCCATGTATTCGCTTGAAGAATTTCTTGAGCAGGTTATCGGTATATTCATCAGATTCGACCAAACGGGGTTCAATCGCATCACCCAGCACCCAACTGGCGATAATCTCAGTGATCGGCTTCGCAAACAGTCCTGCAAATTCAAACCCTGCCTGCTTCCCACGCCGGAACTTATCCCACCACGCATAATCCGTCTGCGTCGTGTCCAAGCTCAAATACGACCGAAGGTTCGCATAGATGTTTGCCATCCGCCACGACACCCGCCCGATAATTTCCCTAACTGGTTGCATCAGTGACCGCTCATCATCAACACCGCCACCGAATACTCGATTAAAAATTGACATGCCCACCCCAAATGGATATAGAACAAATTTTCTTAATTATATCACAAGTGTGAACTTAGAACTAATGTGCTATAATACACCTAATGAAAACCTGTAGTATGTGAAGATGAGCCTTTGTGCTACAGGATGAAATACCCAAAAACCAGCGCACTTGTCCCCCACTGGTGCGCTTTCCATTTTTAAACCAGACTATAACCGCACAACTAGAACAAATATGCTACACTTGTTACAAATATCAAACAATGCAGAGTATATCCATGAACACAAAAACTAGACTGGTATTGGCATATCTCGCTGCCTACCGGGAAGACTACAACGGCGCAACCCCAGAGACTTATGAGATTAAAGAAGCCTGCAACATTCGCTCAGACGAAACAGTGGCACATCATTTGCGAGTTTTAGAAGAATATGGGTGCATTGAACGTCAAGGGGATGAAATTATTACCCTCCGAACGCACATAAGCCCCTTACCAAAATACTCGAAGATGACCGAGCGTATATTCCAGTGTATTTATTTGCATATCAAAGCAGGCAATTACCCAAGCATCAAAGAAATCGCCGAAGACTGCCAGACAACACAATACACCGCTGGGCAACATGTGCGTGTCTTAGAGAGTCACGGTAAGATTATACGGATACCCTACATACGACGTTCAATTCGTCTTGCCTAACATAAAGCCAACTCTGAGTCACCAAATATTTTGGTAATGGCATACTCAAACCACGACTAGGAGTGGCGATGGTATATGGGTCTCCAAACTCATACAAATCAACTTCACATTTATTGCTATATTAGGTAATTTCACTTGGCAGTTTTTCTCGACATATTGAGTTATTCAGATAACACTAATATCATAAATCTTAACTTTAAACTCCCTCAAAACAGCTATACTTGTATAAATTACGAATTATTATGTACATAGAAAGGAATAAACTAATGCGCCCCAATACAAGCTGGTTTATCCAAAATAGAGTTATTCATCAAGTTTGTGCAGGTGAAATGTCACTTGAAGATGTAAGTCATGGCTCAACTTCCATCATCGAACATATTGATGAATCAGATGCGCCGTTGGTACATTTAATTATCAGCGAGACAGATCTCATTTCTCTCCCAACCTCTTTGGCAGCTTTCACAAAGTCAGTTGAGTTTTTGCGACACAAAAGATTGGGATGGTTCATTATTTATGGAAATATGAATCAAGCTCCCATTGTAAAATTCTTAGGAACAGCGGTTATCACTATGGCAGGTGTTCGCCATCGCCGTGTTGAAACACTTCGAGATGCTCTCAAACATTTAGCCTTCGTGGATACTACCTTACCCTCCGCTGAAGACATGCTTAATATTCGACCCGCTTCAACAGGAAACGAATAACTTATTAAAAGTATATCTAGTACCGTCTCGAAGAATACAACCCTTTCGACGTTGCCACCCGCGTCGAAGATTTCTTCAATGTCAATTTATTGAATGCTCCCGCCGTTGCATCCGCTTGGTCTCGATATGCCCCGTTTGGTATCGAAGTCATTTCTTCCAACCATGCATGATTCCATAGCCCAAACACCAACTTGACGTTTTTCGCTTCGGCTTGATCGGCAAATGGCATCAAACGAGTATCCTTATCCCCCGTCGGACGATCTGCCTTGATCCGATACCCTGCGTTCTTTTTAATCGTGTATTCAGCCGATTCCTTGCCACCAGAGCCGGGTTCTTGCTCGATATAGCAGACATATTTACTACCATACAAATGTGTATCTTGCTGAATGGTTTCCTGAATGTGCTTCTCGCGCTGATTGGCTGACCATCGCCCACGGACAACATCCACTACATAAAATGTGCGCTGATGTTCTGCCATCAGTACCATCGCAGTATATGCACCATTCCCACCTTCCGTACCTGCCTTGTCGATATACCGAACATATCGTGCTCCCGACGGCACACGGTCCACATAATCGAACCACTCACGCTTAATCCGGTCGCCCTCAGCCATACGGGGCGCACCCTGATACTCATGATTCCATGCCCGAATCCCGACCGACTTCTTCTTATCTCTAAGACCATCTTCGGAAAATCGCTCCGGTGATAATGCCTCCCCTGCTTCACGTCCAAGTGGGTCAGCCAACCCAGCAGGCAAGCCAATCAACTCATTATTGGCATCGCGCTCCTCTTGAGTCTCTGCAATTGCTGGATAGCGGATAATCGTCCACTCGTCACCTTCTTCGCTAATCAATCGACCAGCTAAATCGTCCGGGTCCCACCGCGTCATGACGATAATCTGCCGACCACCCTCCCAAAGGCGCGTCATCAGCGTATGCCGATAATACTCATACACACTGTTGCGAATCGTCAGCGACCGTGCTTCTTTCCAACCTTTAAATGGGTCGTCGATGATAATCAGCCCAAACCCATGCGATGTAATCGGACCACCAATACCACCTGCCCACAGCGCACCTTTGAGGGGATAACCCAACCGCCACAAATTCTTCGCCCGACTATCCTCACGCAATCGAATCGGCATATCACTATTGGACAGCTCACCATACAGCCGACCATACTCAGGACTCTCGATAATATCCCGTGCCTGCGCCGAGAATTTCTGTGCCGGAGTCGCGACATAAGACACAATCGCCGTCGGTAAATTTGGATATACACCCAACCACCGTGCCGGAAAGATTTCACTAATCGTTCGTGACTTCCCGTGCTGAGGCGGTGCAAACACCATCAGCTTCTTAATCTCGCCAGATATAACCTTATCCAGCGTTTCATTCAGATGCTCATAAAAAGCATTCACCTGATACGTCGGGTCAACATACTGCGCGAACGCCAAAGACGACCCACGCGCTCCCTGTCGCCTGAGATATTCTTGCGCCGCCTCTTGTGGAGATATGTTCAAGCTAAAAAGCATTAAGCCCACCTCAACGTTATGTACATTTGTTCTATATTATCATATGGGCCAATATTCATGCACAAGCCATATACTTGAATGTACTGCCTAAATGAAAACTGTTGACAAAAATTAGAAATCACCATATTCTTAAATGAACGGACATTCATTTTAAGGAAGCGTCTACACTTTATGCCAAAATCCCTAAAAGACATTGAGAAGACCAAACAAAGAATTATCCAAGCTGCATATAGTCTTTTTTCGACACAGGGATACAGTGCAACATCGATACGTCAAGTAGCAACATCAGCAGAGATCGCGCAAGGTGGGTTATACAATCATTTTGCTGATAAAGAGGCATTGTTTGTGGCTGTGATTAGCCAGTATATGCCATTCGTACGTATTCAGAATCTCACAGAATCAGCTCCTGATACGAACAAACGAGAATTCCTTCGTTACATCATGCAGGGATTGATTGACGAGTATCGAGAGAGTCCGGCTAGTCTAAAATTACTATTGATTGAATTAGTCGAATTTGAAGGGAAGCATAATGAATCTATCATAATGCCAGTCGCATTATCCGTTATGGAATTTGTTCAACATCTTGGGAGTTTAGATGGGGAGATGCGCCCGATAGCACCTGCGACACTTTTTCGCAGTATGATGGGGGTCGCATTCGCTCAGTTTATTGGAGACGCATTGACGGTCAACACGCCCATAGAAAATACGGATCCAGAAGAAGCTATAAATGTATTCTTGGATGGTGTATTGCTGTCATAAACGCATCAGAAAAAATTTTTATGCAAATTTGAATGATTGTTCATTCATAGATTAGAGGCTGAGCATGATTAAAGAACAAGATGTACGATTTTTTGATAAGATTACTGGAATGCGTAACATGATGCATTTTCGACAAAGTCCAATCGATTTCATGATGGCAAGGGCAGACACAAATGCTGATATTGTACATGTGCCATTTGCTGCTGCTCAAAAGGGTTTTTATCTCATTCTTAACCCTGATTATGTACACGATATTTTGGTACATCATCCCGACAAGTTAGAAAAATGGGCACGACTAAAACGTGTTGCTGGACGAGTTTTAGGTACTGGAGCGCTCGCATTTATGGAGAGCGACACATGGCGCAGACATCGGAAGTTATCCACTCCAGCGTTCCACACACAGCGCATTATGCAGTATGTGCACATGATTGATCGACATATTCTCAATATGATGACAAATTGGGATGACGGAGAGGTCATAGATTTTGAGAATGCAGTAACCGAGGTCACATCCGGAATTATAGGCGAGATTTTATTCGACATTAAAGACTTTTCTCACAATGCACTTGGCTTGCATCATGCGTTTGAGGTCTTGCGCCGTATGCTCGTTATCGAGATGACATCCCCCATTCCGATTCCAGACTGGATGCCAATCGAACGCAAACAGCGCGAAAAAAAGGCAATTGCGACGATTCATCGTGTGGTGGCAGATTTAATCACTGAACGGCGCAAGTCTGGTGAAGATCGTGGCGACATCCTGTCAGCATTGCTTCAGGCAGTCGACGAAGATACTGGAGAACGATTGTCAGACGCAGAAATTCAAGATAGCCTAATCGGTTTGTTTATTCCAGGTCATGAAACAACAGCCATATTACTCACATGGATTTCGTATCATCTTGGGAAAAACACTGACATTCAAGAGTGTCTAACGCAAGAGATCATCAGCGTGTGTGGAGATAGCGAAATCACATTTGATATGCTCAAACCGCTGGAATATATGAGCCAAGTCATTGATGAAGCCTTGCGGATGCATCCGCCAACGTGGACATTGTTTATGCGATCCGTGGTTGAGCCAATTCATGTTGGGAATGACACCATCCCGAAAGGTGGCATAGTGATGATGAGCCCTTGGGTATTACATCATCAATCTAGACTTTGGGACAATCCGAACATATTTTCCCCTGACAGGTTTTCACAAGGGAATGCCAGCCATCATCCATATTCGTTTATTCCATTTGGTGGCGGACAACGTATATGCATCGGTAGACATCTTGCATTGATGGAAGTCAAAGTCATTTTAAGCCGGATCTTAAGGAAATATCGCTTAGAATTAGTGGATCCAACTAAGACAGATGCGTATATCCCACGTTTTACCATTCATCCGGTTGATGGTATGCCAATTCGATTGCATCGGCGCGATACATTCGACTCCGAAGGAACATAAATAAGTCCTTTTATTTTCTCATTAAATGAATGAACGTTCACTCATAAAGCGGTACGAATATAATAGGATGGAGATAGAGGCATGACTGACAAAACAACGGGAAGACATGCACAGACCGGAACTGAACAATCCGCAACTTCGCAAGATTACACAGAAAACATCGATAGCACTCATAACTTCGCTTCAGCATTTGGGGTAAGCAATGGTGACTCTCCACTGACGAACAAGCAACCCATGTCACATCAGCAAGTTTTGTATCTACAGAGGACTATTGGTAATACAGCTACTCAAAAGCTGATACAAGGACAATCATCAAAGCACACTGGTAATTATCGCCCTCCTCGCTTTGCTAACTTACCCACACAAATACTCCAGCGCGAGACTGGCGATATCGTTGAAGACGAGGCTATCAAAGGTTCTGATAAAAATGAAACAGACATCAATGACGATAAGTCGGACAACACTTTAACCGATGAAACTAAGGATGTTGAAGATACCGAAAATATTACTAAGGCAGAAAATGAAACTAAGGAAATTAAGGAAAAAGACAAACGCAGTACCAAGAAAAAAGACGAAAAGGATGGCGAAGACGAAGAGGTAGACAACACACCAGAGGGTATTCGCTTTGATGACAAAGGCGAAGCTGACTATTGGGAGAATATTGGACAAGAGTTTGGTATTGGCACGCTCGAAACTGTCGGAGGTCCAGCCTCATATGCAGTGACTATGGATGAGAAGAAGGAGAAGTGGGAAAAAATTGGAGATAAAGACACCTATGGAGGTGGGGATTCTGGTAAAGCGGCGCAAGCATTTGCATATATTGCATTTGTTGCCGAAGAAGTTGCCAAGTTCCTTGGCTTTGCGAGTATTGTCATGGGGATTGTTACTGTGATTACATCTGGTGCAACCTCGCCTGTCCTGACTGCGTTATCATGGGCTACCGGAATTGTCGCCGCCAGTGCTGCTCTCTTACGCACCTATTTGACGATTCACAATAAGGTTCGATACTGGCGCGCAAATAGCAATGAAGCCAAACTCAAGATTTATTTCCAGATGCTTGCGGACTTTGGGCTAGCAATTGAAAACAGTATTACTGCAGCGTTTGCCTATCGTGGTCGCAATGATGGCAAAAATATGGGGCGTACCCAAAAAGATGGCTCTGGTAAAGGCAAGTTTTTGCGACAACAAGGTACCAAAGATTTGGGTAAAATGGGTGCTAAACAAGTTGGGGCAAAGGGTGGTGGACGCGCACTCAAAGGGTCAGGGCTTATTGAGGAATCTGGAGGTAGTTTCCTTCATGCGTTAAATGCAGACTTTGGAACAACAGCCCTAACCGGGGCAATTCAGCGTAATATATCAGACGGTAGTAGATCTAGTTCTGGTGTTCCACGTACTCCTGAACAAATCGACCAAGAAATCCTGACCATCGAGCAGATTATCGAAGCAGTTAAGGCGCAAGATGAATCAGCACTAGCACAAACTCAAACGGGTGATGAGATGGCTGTTGGCTATATGGAATCTGCAATTGGAGGTGAGGAAGAAATTGCACAATCACCATTGTTTATGATGTCAGCGGCTTTCGACAAAATTGACAGTACACTAGCAAAAGCCGAAGGGTCAGGTGCTAAGAAAGCAGGCAAAAAGACGAAGAGCAAGAAAACTGTTAATCGACGTAAAAGCAAAATCCGTGATGCTAAAGATAGTGCAAAGAATGTACCCGAGATACAGGCGAAACGGCTCAGTACACCAACGATTACACCTATATCATCTGGTCTTTCTATCCAGCGTGGGTTTATAAAGAAGTGGCTCAAAAAGCTTTTACGTTGGATTAAAAAGATGTTGTTATCATTCATTTTCCAAGTACGTAAGCTTATTCGCAAAGTACGTAAAGCATTCAAGAAGATTCTAGCAAAAGTATTTGAGTTAATCGACTTTGTTATGGCACTACGAAAGCTAATGAAAAAAGAGATCGACAAAGCCAAGAAAGCCAAAGCAATGGCAGCACAGAATGCCATGACTGCAAGCAAACTCAATGCGGAAACACAGGATGTTATTGCATTCTTAAAAGATCGAATTGACCAGTTACGTGAGGAAAAAGATCAATTGGTTCGCACTAAAATACAACCAATTAACGACCTGCCAGAAGAACAACCAATCGCAGATGAACCACCTGCTTAATTGACACTATCACCGACTAAAGTCGGGGAATTCTTGCTTCACTGAGTACCATATACTCTCCCCAAGCATTTTTGAGACATACATATGCCCTGCGCCGATCTGTATTTCAAATTATGCAGTTTTGTTTTTACTACGCAACATTATACTGCGTATCAACAGAAGGAGGAGCACCCGTTCTATGCTTTGTGAATTTTTCATCAATAGGCTAAAGTCTAAGATTCACTTTCGTTTCCTGTGAGGTTTTCCCGCTCGTACCCTATAAATCCCCTGCCCGGTATACATCGTCTTTGTATACCGCTTCTTGACCGCCAGCGAGAACATCTGCACCACCTTATTGACATCAGTCCCCTGCTCCAACTCACGCAGAGCCACCTCGCCAAATACCCACAACGGCAGAGCTTCTTCTTTGTACTTCTCACTCTGCCACCGATAGAACTTCTCAATCGCCTGACGCAACGGCACAATCTGCTTCTGACTCTTCCAGAAGTCGTCAGCGTCCTTCTCGACCTTATCAATGCGATTCATCACCAGTATCAGACACTGACGCATCACACCAGAGAAGTTCGTCATATCGTACTCAGTCCCATCAACTGACTTTCTTGTTGTGTTCACCTAAAGCATCCTCCAATTTGTGGATATATGTCCGTTGCTCACTGACAATCTGTGACAAATTCCGAATCCGATGCAACATCACTAGCACACGCTTAACTAGTTCCCCATGCGGGATGTCCAACTTCGCAAAGTTAATCGCTCGATGCACCCGCATCAGCATTGATTGCGCCTCATCTTTTTCAGCTCGTTCGCCCTCAAAACGAGCCATCCAGTAATCAACCCAATTCAGATAACCACCCGGCACATCCGCCCAATCAAGCTCATCACAGCCGTCAGGGAATGTCAATTCACTATAGTCGATATATTCAGGTGTTATACTAATCATGCCACCTTCTTCTTTCGCTTAACCGTCGGCTTAATCAACATGATATGCACACTGGTAAACGTGTACCCGTGGTCAGACAGCACCATCTCAACAGGAGGTCGCTTACCTGTCCGCACAATCTCAGCCAATGGATACGGCTCAGCGTTCAAAATAGCCGGTGATGAGATACCCTCGTACTCACATCCACTCGGCTCAACGATATGCTCAATCAGCGTCTCTGGGTCGAACAGCAACACACCAGCCCAACCATGACCCGTTCCTGAAAGTTTCCACTCAGTCGATAGCGAAATCACACCACCGGGCTTAACCACCCGCGCCATCTCCTTAATAGCCACCTGCACATGCTCGATACTCCCCGATGAGAAAATCCCATCGAAACTATCATCCTCATACGGCAAATCCAGCATATCCGCATGTTGAGGCACAATCCGACGCGCATTATGCTCAATCTCGCCCGCACACGCCGAAGGGTTCACCATCATCTGTTGTGGTGCATGATTCTTCCACACACCCGACACAAGATAGAGGTCAGTGGCAAATACCCGCTTAACCTCATTCGACAAATAAAAAATCGTAGCTTCTGCACCTGCCCCAACACCAAGAATCTCAGCATTACTGTGCACCGCCTCATAATCCCGCAAACAATGAAGAGCCATCTGCACTTCCCATTCTTTGCGCTTTGTAATCCCCCATGCTTCAAAATCCGCAGGGTCAAGCACCTTACAGTAGTTCTTTTTCTTTGCAACCATCACAATTCCTTCTCACGCTCAATTGCATATTTGTATAGCTCGCCATCATAGCGACACACCGACCGCACATATTCAGCCACACCATGCGGAATATCGCCAATCTCGTAGCCTGTTCGATTTGCATACGGATACTGCACCGACCACCCAAAGTCATTTGACAGCCGATTCAACAGCTTATACATATGCTTCCGCGTCGCCACATAATCAATCTGATGCAAATTATCAACAGCCCGTTTCAGTGCTGATGCGCCGAACAATCGAGTCTCTGCCCGACACCACCGCGTACCCGCCAACTGAGCAACCATCACATCCTTATACAAAGACTGATACCGCTCCGCAAACTGCATGATGCCCATTCGACGTGCTGCAATCGAGAATTTAGGATATTGACCCTGCTCCTGACAAATACACCGATATAGGCTGACAAACCGCGCAAACGGCTCACGCAACACCATAATCGTTACAGGGTTGTTGATATGCCCCAATATCGACACATCCCAATGCCCCATAATCAACTGATGCACTTTCGGCTCATACATCACCTCAAATAGATGATGCGCCTGACCCAAGTCTATATGTGTTGTCGGATACTCCGGCTGATACGTCGCCTCTGGATGATGCACCACAGCCATAATCTGCTCACGGTCAAACTGCCCCGCCAGATACTCCCGAAGCGACATACCCCCGGTCTTGTCGATATGAAGAAAAACAATTGTCTTATCCACCGAACAACCCCTTCGCTATCTGACGACCAACGTTCACACGACCCACCCCGACATACTCCACATCAAAGCACGACAGCGCACTCAACCAGTTATGAATCCAACAGCCGAAATACAACACCCGTGTCTGTGCATAAAATCGCCTCTGCACATCAAGATGTCTCACAGGGTCATAGCCATACAGACGACGCAACCGCTCAATCCGGCTATATTCCATCTGCATCTGTCGCATCAACCTTTTACGTCGCTTACGATTCTTCCGTGACATCTATCCCAACTCCAATATCAATAAGGTGAGTATCACCCCAAACGTAATCATCTGAATATCGCGTGTCGTCAGCTCACCAAGCAACTCATTAGCAAGACGGTCAACCAACAATCGGCGAAGCTCTGATGCAATCCACTCAATCAACGGATTCACAAAGTCCCCTCCTCATCGCTATGGGGAGGGGATTTAGGGGCGGGGTTAACCAACTCTCCCTCGACCACATCCGGCAACGCCTGCGACGCAATTAACCGCAACTCCTCATCGGTCATATCTCGCACCGTCTTCGGCTCACCATCCTCGGTCATAAATAGATTATTCTGCTGATTAAACTGATTGAACGTCAGCGACCCTGCATCCATCGTGCCAAGCAATCGCATCTCTAATTCAAGGAATTTTGCAATCGCTTTCCAGTCATTCTTTGCCCATCCATAGGCTTTACGTGCCTCGCGGATTTCAGCTAACTGCATCGCCTGATATGCTTCAAATTCCTCTTGAGCGCGTTCAATCGCCTGCTCCCGTAAGTAGACAAGGTCATTGTGAATTGTTGCGAGGCTATAGGGTTTATTGTCTTTGCTACGGGGATTAATGACATAGTATTGAGAAGATGGGTTGGACATCTCCGCATGAATTTCGCGTTCTGTCATCAATCGACAGCGTAAAGTAGCAACAAATTCACGTCGCACTGTGATGACATGCGCATATGCACCCCGCTGTTTTACTGGTATTGGAGGTTGTGCCAAAATTCTAGCCTTTGAATGTCGAACATTTGTTTTATCATAGCAAATAATGATATGATTGTCTACAAAGCATAAAGTGATTTGTCAATTCTTGCTTAATTCTCAATGGAGTTTATTAATTCTTGTGGTATCTAAAGGCGCGCGGTTACGACCAAAAAATCGCATCTAAAATCGTTGATTGGGCTCAAGCCACCCGTCAGAAAATCGACGAAGCCGGATTACCCCTCATCTTATCCCCACGTACTATGCTCAAAATCGCTCAGTGCGTCCGTGATGCAGGCTGGTCATTCGCTGATGCCGTCAAGTTTGAATACTACGAAGCCATCGACCCCAAGTTCCGCGAATTTTTGACATAGAGGTTACACCATGTATAAACGTAAATATGCCGACCACTCACCCTATCAAGCCAACATCGAAGAATATGAAGGCGTTGCAGGCTTAGCTATCTCAACCGAAATTCACGCGCAAGATATGGGCAAGCCGATTAAACCCTTATCACCAGCCATCCGCAAAGATGCCAACAAAGCCAGCGTCTTACTCGAAGGTGTGTTTGATGACATCTCACAAGAACAACACATCCAGCGCGACCTCGTTACAGGCTCTCGCATCGACTCCCGCAAACGTCACCAGATTGCCGTCGGCTTACTGCGTGGTGATGTTGATTCGGATGTTATTCGACCCTACTACCGCCGTGACAACCAACCTGCCCTGCCCAAGATTACAATCATCGCATCCTGCGGGGTCTATCAAATCTCAGAGGATTATATGGAACGCATCGCTGGTCTAGGATTAGGTCTCTCATGGGCATGTGAAGCCATCGGTATCGAATCCAGCTTGCACTTCCTCGAAGGTCACGACAAGCGCAAAATCCGTTCCACATCACCTTGGCGTGAAGCAACTCTAAGCTACACATTTATCGAACCAGGTATCGTCACCAGCCTGCAACAACTTGGCAACGCTGCCCGAACATCGCTGGTTGTTGGAACAGGCTTCAACTATCTCGTGCGTGACTATGATGTGTCAGACATTTTTACACGACTATCCAGCAAGAAGGGTAAATCTGGCTATAACTTTGGCTCAGGGCACTTCCCATCAGAAAACGGAGGCGAAGGCGTACACTGGGCGCGAACCGTCAAAAATGCCGAGATAGTCATCGCAATCGGCAACTTCACCGATAAAGACGATGCTGACATCCACCTATCCACCGACTTCGACCTTATGGGCGCAGTCAAAGAAATCGGCATACAAGCTCGCAAATTAACGCTACAATAGGAGCAATACACACATGCAGAAACCTATAATCATGAACCCATTTGACGAAGTATTTGACACCAACACTGCACTCGACTACATCAATGCCCATGCAGACAAGCTCGACAAGCAAACCTACAAGCGCACCGACGGCATCGCCCACATCACCCTCAAAAAAGCCAAACTCGGTCGCCTACTCAATCCACGTTGTCGCATCTACCTCAAACCCGAACTCGACGCATTCATCGCTGGCGAAGACTACATCCCCGACCCCACCTACGAGTCTGCCGTCCTTGACCAGCTCCTCCTCTCCAAAGATGTGGTGGAGAAACTTGGCATGTCTTACTCTAACCTGAAGAAAATCATGTCATTCGGGAAAATCCAATACGAACTTAGAGGCAAAACCGCTGTCTTTATCCAACAATTTATCGACGATTATCAGGAAAAACAATCATGACTATCATCGGCACAGCGCGAATAAACACGACCGACCCCGACCGCCTCGACATCACTGTGAAATCAGCCGGACCCATCGGCAAAATCTTAGCCCCCGCATGGGACATGGTCATGAAAAGCAAATCTGGCGAAATCACTTGGGAGCAATACACCGACCAATACCTCGCTTTGCTTCGTCAGCGATACACCCAAAACAAACAACCCTTCTTGGACATCCTTCAACGTGACCGTACTATCCTCACCTGCTACTGCACCGATCACCAGCACTGCCACCGCACTCTAGCGCAACGGGTGTTACAAAAAATTGCAGTCCACCACGATATAACCATTACATTGATAGGAGAGATACAATAAACTATAAGAATCAACATAACTAAACAGGAACTTCGTCCATTTAGCCACTCTTGCACATCTAAGATGATATGGTGGGATTTCTAGAATATGCCGCCTTTCCCCCTACTATTTCTGACTTCGGAGCCAGCCAATTCGGATGGATATAGTTGATGATTGAGGCGAAATCGCACATTTCGATATATCGTTTTTCTTACCGAGTGGACAGACCCCGCAGCCGCTTGAGCAGATAGGCACGTTCGAATAAATTCTGGCACAAATCGACTGCAACGCGGTAGGCATCTTCTGCGGCTTCGTACTGCTGGGTGCGATAGAGGAAATCCGCACGGACTGCGTGGTAGGGATAGTAATCGTTGAGATCATCCTCAAGCCGCAATAGCATGGTGAGTCCAACGTCCGCGCCGTTCGTCATTCCGACAACAACCGCCCGGTTGAGTTCGACAATCGGCGAGGGGTGCATCTCCGCCAGCATCTTGTATAGCATGGCAATCTGCGCCCAGTCCGTTTCCTCATAGACCAGTGCTTCAGAGTGTAATGCGCTGATTGCCGCCTGGAGTTGGTATGGCCCGACGCGCCCCATCTTTAGCGCAGCCTCCAACAGGCCGACACCCTCCCGAATCTGGTCGCGGTTCCACTGTGTCCGATCCTGATGCTCCAGCAGCACCAGCTCGCCGTCCATGCTCACCCGCGCCCCTCGCCGAGAGTCGTGTAATAGCATCAGCGCAAGTAATCCCTGCGTTTCCGCCCGGATGTCCCCTTCTGGCAGCAGACCGAGTAGAATGCGACACAATCGAATGGCCTCGCCCGTGAGTTCTTGCCGCACAAGGGCATCGCCACTGGTGGCAACGTAGCCCTCATTGAAGACAAGGTAGATCACGGCTAGCAGCGCATCCAATCGCTCCGGCAGTTGGTCACGCGGCGGCACACGATAAGGAATCCCCGCATCGCGGATTTTCGTCTTGGCACGGGTGAGGCGGCGGGTCATCGTCGCCGGACTGGTGAGGAATGCCCGTGCGATTTCGTCGGTCGTCAGTCCTCCGAGTGTTCGCAATGTCAGTGCAACTTGTGCTTCTAACGATAGTGAGGGGTGACAACAGGTGAACATCAGCTTGAGGCGTTCGTCGGGGATGTCGGTCATATCGGTGTACTCGTCGTAGGTTTCGGTTTCTAGCTGAGAGATCAGCGCTGTTTGCTTGCGGTTCGCTGTTTCTGCCCGACGCAGACGGTCCAGCACTCGACGCTTGGCAACCGTTGTGATCCACGCGGCGGGGTTGCGCGGCAGGTCGTCCGGATTCCACCGTTCGAGGGCGGTCATCATGGCATCTTGTACAGCGTCTTCCGCTAGTGAGAGGTCCCCCATCTGGCTCATCAGCGCAGCGATGATTTTGCCGTACTCCTCACGGAAGATGCGCTCAACAACGATGATAATCTGGTTTTCCATGTTGGCCCCCAGCCTTTGGATGATTTGTGTTGGATAGCGGGCGAGACACGTCTCGCCCCTACAGATTGTGTGTTCTCGACGCTTAGTCGAAGGACATGACCGGGCGTACCTCAATTGTGCCATTCTTGGCGTCTGGGATGCGTGCGGCGATTTCCAGTGCCTCGTCTAGGTCCTTGCAGTCGATGAGGTAAAACCCGCCGATCTGCTCGTGAGATTCGACAAAGGGGCCATCCGTCGTCAGCGCTTTGCCGTCACGCACGCGGACGGTCTTCGCGGTCACGGTGGGTTGGAGCGCCTCGCTTGCAATAGGGCGAGCCGCCAGCGTTTCCTCAAAGGCAACGTATTCCTGCACGGTTGCCATCATGTCCGCCTCAGACATCTCAGCAGCCTTTACTTCATTGTCGTAGATCATCATCATGTACTTCATTGTGAGTTTTTCCTTTTTCTATTGTTTGGGTTAGTGATGTTTGGATGGCGGTTTAGTCGAACGTGAGGACTGGACGGATTTCGATAGTCCCGTACTGAGCATCGGGAATCTGTGTAGCGATTTCCAGCGCTTCGTCCATGTCTTTACAGTCGATCAGGTAGAAGCCTCCGATCTGCTCGTGTGCTTCGGCAAACGGACCATCGGTCGTCAGGGTTTTGCCATCACGCACATGAACGGTGGTTGCCGTGACTGTGGGCTGTAGCGCTTCGCCAATGTGGTTGGTGTCTGTTAGCGCACCCCGGAAAGCCATGTGTGCGTTTAGGCTTTCCATCATGTCCGCCTCCATCATCTGTGCGCTCTCAGCTTCTGCATGGTAGATCATCATCATGTATTTCATCCGGTTTCCCTTTTCACTATTGGTAAATCGGGCGCTGTTTGTGTGGCCCGTCTGTAACCACGTCGCCCAATGCAGGTCGAATCGGACAAGTCGTGATGCTTACTCATCTGACTCTCATATTTTAATCGGATGGTTATGTAGACGTCAAAATTTAGGGGAGATTTGAGGGTTGGCAATTTTATTCCATCTCGTGCCGCGTGAAGTTGTTGGAGGCATCTTGCTGTGTGAAGACATGGCATACGCCAGAAAACCACCCATGTCATCTTAGATGAGCAACATCATTTAGTTGGAGGAAGTTCCTGCTAAAGGATGTTATATAAACTTAGAAGGATACAATGCAGACGAGTTGGCATTAATAATCCTACAAGCAGGCATTGGTACGTGTGTTGAGGGCATGTCACCAGAAGGCGAATCAAGCCGAATTTACGCTTTGCTTGAGGACGTGTAAAAAGTGATAGAGGTTGTAAGAAAACAAGATGAACAAACGATCAAAGGTGTTGCATCGGTAGAGTCAAATAAAGGGGGGTTACAGATTACATATAAACTTGAGATACTGAACCAGCCAAACGATACCAAACAGAATCGACTCAGCCATGCCCGTCCATGTGGCATCTATTGCCCATGGGCAACTCCCCCACGCATCGCCAACACCTGCACAGAGTCATCATTGATATGCTTTGTGAATAGAATTCTTTTCTAACCACATGTCAGATAGCTGTTCTAGACTTTCCCCTTATTAAAAAAACTAGTGATACTCATTTGCTTCTTACCAGATCCCGAGCCATCACCAACCATAGTATGTGCCTTCCTCTTCTTTGGTTCAGGTGGCTTTCGCCCCCAACGCCAAGAATATATGATATAACCAGCAGACCCGTTACGCCAACGGAGTATCAATGGACGTGAATATTCTGGTGCACTCCCTGAATTATCACGAACGCCAGGGAATTCCCTTTCACCTTCAATATTTGCTGTCCCTTTTGTCCAACCACCACCCTCTGTATAGGCATTTGCTTTGGCAACATATCGATCAATTTGGTCGGTATACTCTGGGCTTTCATGAGATTTAATATCAAAAATTTCTTTGTTGTCTTCGTCAACAATATCAGCATAGCCAACAATTTTTGTCTTGCCCTCAACATTACCATGTTTAATTCCATGTGATGACATTGCACCGGAAGGGATACCAAACTCACGAGTATAATTATTTAGACGCTGCTGAATGCGATAATGTGCAATGTTACCTGCTATTAATCGATCATTATTATCAGCACCCGCCAAGGGATTTTCAGGATTATCACGATTTACCCATGACCAATCATCAGCTACCACTTCAATTGGATTACCTGCAAAAATCCCCGGCTTATCATCCCAAGCAAATTGCCGACGAGGTTCATCCTTTCCTGGTTTTGGAACATCCTCAACACCCCGTTGAACAACATAAGCATGTTGAGCAAGTGATGACTGTTGCACAAGCCGCTGTACTGCCTGATTACCAATAACTTGCTGAAGATTTAATATCGTAACAGGGTCTAATGTCTCTTGAGTGGGTGATTTAAGTGCGCGCTGGATTTGCTGGGAATCTGTTATTGCAGATGAAGAATTGGCTCGAGGTAACCTTTTTTGCGACGCTAAATGCCTAAACCTATCCATAAATTGTCTCCCAAATACTTTCGTTCATAGTAACATAAATCAAGTATTATCAAAACATACTGAAACCTAGTTATTACTACATTGTAACGGGCTCACCTCATATGACTTACTCAGTAGGAATAAAGCATAAACGTCACATTTATTATTACAAGAACATGATTCTAAATTCCTGAGAACATTTGACTCTTCCTAAACACCTCCTCAGACAAACCTTTCAAAGTGCCTTTGCCCCACCCTAGTGAATCTCTATTTCCATGTTGGATGAAACGCATATTCCTGCACCGGGTCACACACATCTAATGTACCTGTACACCGTATCCAACTTGTATCAAATGCACGTTCTAAATCTGATTTTTAGACATCTCAAAATCTCTCAAATGTTTATATATCAATAGAATAATCATATCATATCGCTTGATTTAAAGCGCATTATAATGTACACTCATCTTATAAAGCATAATATGCTTTATAAATCATATTCACTCTACAAACACACACATTTTATAGGAGTAATATATGCAATATCAAAGATGGAAAGACTTATTCGATCAACATAACTCCATAGACGAATCCATTCAGCTTATCGACAAACAGATTGCAACATTGCGGTCACTTCACTGGCGCGAGCTTAATCTACAAGATGGTTGGCTTCGCATTGCCTCATTAAAGATTCAAAGACGAAATCTGATAAACAGTAAACAAAATATTGAAGCACAGCTTTGGGAGGCATCCTATGACTGAGGAGTGGAAGAATGTACCTGATTATGAGCATGTCGAGGTCAGTAACTGCGGGAATGTTCGTACTATAGACCGGATGATAATAAACAAGCTTGGTCACGAGTATCTAATCAAGGGAAAACCTCTTAAATCAAAGCCTAACCCAGCAGGCTATCTGCGTGTTTCTTTGAATAAAGATGGGCATGGTAAACGTGAATATGTTCATCGTTTGGTTGCCCAATTATTCATTGGTGATTGTCCCGAAAACTACCAAGTTAATCATAAGGACGGCAATAAATTAAACAATCATGTAGACAATCTCGAATATGTCACCATGTCTCAAAACATCAAACATGCTTTCCAAACTGGACTTACCCAGAATAAAGGGGAAGACCACTATAAATCATCACTTACAGCTGAACAGGTTCTTGAAATCCGCCAGCTTTATAAGTCAGGTGAATACTCGCAAAGGGAACTAGCTAAAGTATTTGGCGTTTCTCGCGGTTGTATCAAAGACATTGTCAATCGAAAAAATTGGAGACATATCTAATGCCAACAATCGAAGTCTCAGACGAGACCTACAAACACATCCAAGACATCAAACGCCAGTACATCGAAAACACTGGCTACCCCATCAGCGACGAAGATGCCGTTGATATGTCCACCTTTTTCACACTTATATGTAATGTCCAGCCTGTCTACAAGTGGTTCGATGCGTACATGGGGGCAGTCGCAAAAATCAAACTCAAAAGAAATCAATTTGATGAAGAGGTATAACCATGCCAGTAAAACCAACACTCGAACAACAAGCTATTATTGATGCCGTCCTTAGCGGTAAGCATCGTTATATCGGTGTTATCGCTGACCCCGGTGCCGCCAAAACAAGCACAATGGTCATGGCAATTCAACAGCTTCCCAAAAACCTGACAGGTTACATGGTCTGTTATAACCGTGCGGTCAAAGAAGAAATCAAAGACAAAATCGGTGATGATAAGTTCAAAGCCAAAACCTTTAATGGCTTGGGCTGGCTCGGTATGGCAATTCATTTCAAACAAATGTCAGGAACAAATACATTCCCGACAAAAGAAGAGATGGAGACCGACGAAGCAAAATATAAGAAAATCGCACAGAATGCCATCAACGGTGATTATGCTCATGATTACGGTATTGAACCGTTGTTGATACCGCCCGATGTACACTACGACACAATCAAGTTTATAGATAACCTCGTTAACTTTACAATGGTCACCCTCACCGACCCAACAGATATTCAAGCTCTCGTTCGCATCATCGACATATACGAGTTCACTCCCCGACTAGACGAAGAAATCCTCGGTGAAGGTGCAGCTCTCGACCTTGCAGACGAAATCAAAAACTATGGCTTAGACAACCTATCTGCCATTATGAGTATCGGCGCAAAAGTCATTGATGCTGAGAAGTGGATGACATATACTGACCAGATGTATTACACCGTCAAAAACAACTACCCTGTCGGGCGTAAAGACATCGTGATTGTGGACGAAGCACAAGACACATCGAAACTGGACTGGGCAATTGTACAAAAAGCACTTAAATCCGGTGGCATGATGATTCTTGTAGGCGACCCCAATCAATCTATCAACAAATTCAAAGGCGCACAGCCCGGTAGTCTTAACTACATCCTCGATTTAGTAAACGCGACTCGCTTTCGCCTATCAGCAACCTTCCGCTGCCCCCGCCGTGTTGTTCGGCTAGCCAACTTGGTATCACCAGAGTTGCAGGCATTTTTTGATAAAGAAGGCTCTATCGAAATGCAACATCCCGATGCACTAGTCGAGTTAGTGCAGAAGTCAAAGCCAGAAGATGGACAGATAGCAATCATCGCTCGCACAAATGCCCCACTTGTTATTTACTGTCTTGAACTTATCAAAAACGGTATTGCCAGCACCATTCTCGGCACAGAAATCGGTCAACAGCTTAACCGACAGCTAGATACTATTGCAAAAATGGATGGCTATTCATTTAACAATATTGAACAGTATCTTGAAAAATACAAAGCAAATCGCACTAGACGAATGCAAGCCAATCATGAAGATGACCGTGCTATAAACGATATGCGCGCCACACTCGATGCACTCAAAGTTGTTATCGAACGTAGCGGAGCAACATCCCTTCAAGGTGTAAAAGACTACATCACCCACCTATTTAGCGAAGCCAACAACAAAAACGCACAAATCATCCTGTCAACAGCTCATAAGACCAAAGGCATGGAGTTCCCAACCGTTATCTTTGATGCAGCTAGCTTTACCAGCGTCAAGGCTGTCGGTAATCGTTTGGTTGGCAATCCCAAAGACGAAGCATTTGTATGGTTCGTAGGGATTACCCGTACACAGGAGCGTCTAGTCGTACTCGCTGAGAAATGCCCTGATTGGCTCTTTGGACATCTACCCGGACACCCCGGCTACGAACTCCCACCTTTCACCCCACCCACTGAGCAACCCATCGAACCTACCGATGAAACCGTAGAGACGCATACAGATGTTCCCACTGATGAAACAACCGAGATTGACGATGAACAACCCGCTCGCACCCTTACCAAACAGGGTGAAAATGCGAAGAAGTGGGCACAAGAACGCCTAGAGAAACAAGACTTTGTCATTCTCGATACCGAAACCACCGGGCTAAAAGGGGAAATCGTCTCGCTCGCAGTCATCGACCATGCAGGCAACGCCCTCATCAATACACTGGTCATGCCACAGATGCACAAAATGACTGCCAAAGCGACCGAAATAAACGGTATCACCAACAGCATACTGGCTGATGCACCCACTTTCAAAGACATCGCCCCCACCCTACGCAAAGTCATCAAAGACAAAATCGTCATCGCCTACAACAGAGAGTTCGATGAGCGAATGGTCACCAACTCGACCAATACCAATAAACTACCCTATCTAACCCATCACGCCACCGCATGGCACTGCGCTATGCTACGCTACTCAAGTTACAACCCTGATAAAATTACCAATTGGGGTAAATCAGGTGGTTGGTGGAAGCTCCAAGAAGCACTCGAACAACAGAACATCGACACAACAGGCGTAGACTTCCACAACGCCCTCGCAGATGTCCGTGCAACCCTCGCCCTCATGCAATCTATGGCAGGTGCAGAGGTCACAGCATTCAACGGCTCAGACAACACCATCCTTGACTTTGTTCAAGAACAATGGGGCGCATTCAAACATGGTGAGCATATTCAGGTCAAATCAATCAAATACGTAGGTATCATTCACGCCTACGACCCCATCGACTTGAAATATGTCGTCCATATCCTTGAAGGTAATCGCCAAGGGCAATTTGTCCGTTACAGCGAATCCAGCCTGCTCAAACTCTACCAATATGACACGCCCATCGGTCCAGCACCAGCAAAACCGGAAAAGCAACCCAAGCAGTGGAAATTCAAAGTGGGCGACCATATCCAATGTGCATCCGATGGCAAAACCGGAATCGTCAAAGAAATCAGCGTACGCGGGCTAGCAACCATCAAACTCGACGAGGGTGGCGCACGTCAAATCAGCATCAAGACAGCCAAATCAGCTCCAAAAATCGAAGAAGCTGACCCTACTCCACCAGAGACCGTCACACCCTACGACAAAGGTACACAGGTATACATCAAACCCATCAAGCAACAAGCCAACATCTTTGCAGATAACGGCGGCGATTTAATCTCTGTTCGCTTCGACGATGGCAAAACCCATGCCTACCCGCGCAAAGACATCCGCCCGGTTGATGAAACACCCAAGCCAACTCAACCGACCCTGCTCGATGCACCCACTGCGCTCGACAAAGCACCGGGCAATGTCATACCCATGAAACCAAAGAAGCGCACCATCCCGTCCGGCACCCGTACACAGGTCAAGCAGATGCTCAACAAAGAAACCGTCACCATCGACCACCTGCTCGAAATCCGTGAACTCGGTGACCAGCTCATCGAAGAACGCCAGAAAGAGATGGTGTAACCATGAACAACATCAAAAATCCACTACTCGGTGAATCTGATGCTGGCATTCGGCTAGAGATGCAAATCCGTACCTCACTCAATGAGGTATGGGCATCCACCGCCGACAATCTCAACGACACGCTGCTCTATTGCGCACGTCAAAAAAGCACACGCCACGTCTGCTCCCTACACATGGACCGCGACACCACCTTTGACCAGCAACAAGCCGTCATGTTCCCCGTCAACATATCCGACATCAAGGAGATTTAACGATGCCTGACAAACTCTGTATAAAATGCCACGAAAAATCCCGCAAGGTCTCTAAATCAGGCAAAACCCTAACCATGTGCGAAGACTGCCAGCGTGCAGACTGGCGTAAACGTAAACGAGAAACTTACGGTTATCTACCACAGGATAATGGCGGTGTCACTTTCAGAGGTAAAGAGGTGAAGATTCAACACGGACCTAACGCACACCGCAAATGCAAATCCTGCAAAGAAACCAAACCATTAACCGCATTCGGGAGCTACGGCTCTCGGAAGCGCACCATCTGCAAACAATGCGAGTCGGACAAAAAACCCAAGTTTGAGAAAACCAGTATCCGACTCATGTCCAAACCCGACCACATTCTGCTGGTCAACGACGACGAAATCATCTTAGCCAAAGTTGTCAGCCAGAAAACAGGAGTCAGCAACAAATCCCTACTCATCGACATCTACCGCGAGCAGGGCTACCACATCGAACACGTATACGAAAGCGAGGTAACCTAATGACCCAACTTCGCAACACCAACCTGCCCCATCGTCATCGATGGTATTTACGATAGATCATCTCATCGAGGTGTTTATATAAAAAGAATAGAAGGATACTAGTACCCTTCTATTCTTAATCTAGGCTGTTTGACCTTGCTTTGCATTGCTATACAGCATCGCGAGTGAACGCATACTTGCAACAATCATATACCAGAAGAAAGGGTTAGTTGGAACAATATGTGTCGTTGCCAAGAAGTAACTTTCGGGATTATTTGGCGATTCTGCAATAATGAACAACGTTTTTCTATCTGTGATGCGAACAAAGCCATCACCTTCTGGTGAAAGCACTTGAATATCTCCATCAAGATACTTGTCACGTTCTGCCAAAGCGTCAGTGTCATTAAAATCACCAACATTCATCACAACTTCATCGCCGACTATCAGGACACCCACCACAGTCTCATCAGGGCTACGCATAACCATCGAATCATGCATACGTTGTGTCATCACTTGTGACATCATGCCAGCAGAATGCTGTGATGTTGCAATACCACCATTGAGCATCATCATCTGAACAACTGAGAATTCCATCAACATGAATTGACGCACTCCACTTTTAACAAGAGTATAAAGTTTGTCTTCAGTTGCCTCGACTTTGGTAAAGTAACCATTTATATCGTACTTATCAATTACTTCACGTTCTGGGGCAATGCCCGGTTGACCTGTCCGAATGTAGATTTGTGTTACAGCATTTTGGAGTTCATGGCGGATAGCTTGGCACAACTCTAAACCAGCATTATCAGTCTCCATCACAACATCAATGAAGGCAACAGCAAGTGTTGTTTGACCAGTTTCATCTGTAAAATCGCTTTTAATCATAGTCAAAGCTTGCTCTTTACTGGATGCTGTATGCACATTAACAGGCACACCTTCCACCTCAAAATCTCGCATTACAAGCTGTGTTAATTCCTGTACATCCGGTTCATCATCAACAACAAGTACATTCCATTCGGTGTAATACATCATTTTCTCCTAAATTGTTTAACTATAGATCTATGCAGTTTGACGTTGTTTTGCAGCATTCCATAAGGCAATAACTGAACGAAACTGATAAACAGTTGCAAGCCAGAGGTAGGGGTTGCTCGGTATCATGTATGTTTCCCCAATAAAATGTCCAGCTGGGTTTAGTGGTGTTTCAGCAATGTAGAAAATCACCTCATTCGTTTCTGGGTTGAGTCCATACTCATCTCCTTCTGGTGATAGTGATGTAGTCTCTAATTGTAGAAGTCGTTCACGGCGTTTGCGTGCCGCATCTTCATCTTCATTGACAGATATCAACATTTCATCACCAATCCAGAGTGTTTGTACTAAACGTCCATCAGAGCTACGATGAGCAGCAAATTCACTCATGCTTTCTTGCATCATACCTTGCAAAGATTCTGGTGATTGCAATGAACTCAACACGATACCATGCATTGCCATGTGCATCATTGTAGAATAAGCCATCCACAAGTATTGGCGCACTCCACTTTTTACGAGGGTATAAAGTTTGTCTTCAGTTGCCTCGACTTTGGTGAAGTAACCATTGATGTCATACTTATCAATTACTTCACGTTCTGGGGCAATGCCCGGTTGGCCTGTACGGATATATAATTGCGTGGTCGTATTATTTAGCTCATACCGTAGTGCGTGGCATAAATCTAAACCAGCACTATCTGTTTCCATTACCACATCAATGAAAGCTACAGCGAGCTTGGTATCACCACGTGCATCAGTAAATTCTGACCTGATCAGTTCTAGTGCCTCAGCTTTACTTGATGCCGTATGCACACGCACAGGTACACTATCTACTTCGAAATCTCGCATAACCAGCTTTGTTAACTCAAGTACATCTGGCTCATCGTCAACGACTAGCACATGCCATTCATCAAAAAACATTTTATCCTCCCAAATCTATCTAGAGATATAGCTTTACAGAAATGTCAACAGCCGAAGCTGGTAAGACCTAATTAGGTAATTGTGGCGTGTTTTTCTGGTGCCTGTTGTGGAAAGTCCATTATTATGCTTGTTCCTTCACCAATTGTGGACTGAACTTTTATCGTTCCACCAAACATTTCAGTTACGATGTTATAGACAATTGCCAGACCTAATCCTGTACCACCTTTAGAACGCCCTGTGGTAAAGAATGGAGACATTACTTGCGCCAAATTTTCTGTAGCAATTCCTGCACCAAAATCCTGTACAACCAAGATATAACCGTTGTCGCGACCATTAAGGTTAATATGAATATCCCCACCCTCGGCAGAATAGGCATATCTTTCAATATTGGTAAGCAAATTCAATATTACTTGTGTCATAGAGGCAGGATAACCTTCCCACACTGCTGAATCACTAATATCTGTTTGAATAGTCGTAGTCAGTTTTGATTTACGAGCATTGATACGAAACAAATCTGTACTATTGTGAACAAGTTCAAGTAATTGCACAGCTTCGCGTGTATCAGTGACTTGATTAACAGAAATTTTCTTAAAATTTTGGATGAGTTTATGTGCCCGTTGGATATTACGCTGAATAAGATCTGCGGCTTCATCAATATCTTCGACTTTGCGCTGTATGCGACGTTCATGAGCTACTAGAGCCTGTATTTCACCTCTCGACATGCGGTTGGTAATCAAATTTGATGCAGTGTTGATAATGCCAAGAGGTGTATTGATTTCATGAGCTACCCCTGCCACCATCTGTGCTAATGCACGATGCCGTTCGATTTGCATCTCTGATTCGAGAGCTTGTTTATTAAGCTCATCCTGCAAAACACGTTCTGTTGTATCACGTACACGCTTTGTTAGAGCAGCAAAAAGTTTCAAAATCGCACGAGAATCAGCATTTGCGAGCCATTGTAAAAACGCATCTTGATTAAGGGCAACGAGGTCGCAATGGGTTATTGCAGTAACAGTGGCAGAGCGCGCACCAGCGTCAAGTAATGCCATTTCACCAAAGAAATCGCCTGCATGAAGTGTTGCAATCACAACTTTGTTGCCTGCATCATCATGTTTTGACACTTGGGCACTACCAGTTATTAACACAAACAACCCATCTGCAGAATCGCCTTCCTTTACAATAGATGAATGTGGAACATATGTTGCATGCTCTGCCACATTTAGAAGGCTATGAAGAGTTTCGTCATCCATATGCTGAAAAAATGATATTTTTCGTAAAACAGCAAGACCATCACTCACCGCATTCCCCTTTAGTTTCAATATTTATTAATGATTATAAGGGACTCCAAATACAACACTTAGTAATCTAATAAAAAATCTGTAAATACAATTTTTCACAAAAGAATCCAAATACATTACAAGGTGTCAAGCATATAGAAAAACCCTCCACTGATAGTAAATCAAACGAGGAGCTTTTTCTTTATGATATGCAACGATTTACCGTGCTTCATTGATAAAGTCGGTAATAATAAAGCAATCGGATACGACATTTACACCGACGGTATCATACCCATCGCCATCGAAGAAATCCTCGAAACACCCTAGCTCAACATCCCCCACCTACAAATCAAAAAGAGTGCCATCACAGCACTCTTTTTTATCCCAAACCTCCCCTATCCCGCATAAACACTAGCCTTGTACACCACGAGAGGGGGTACATCTCACGGCAGGGGAGTCAGTGGGGCAGGTGACTTTATCCCAAACCTCACTTGTGATAACTTTATCAAGACAAACCAATTTTACTTATCATGACAAATTAAAGCACCGCATAACCCAAGCTTGTCAGAATCTCATCGACCGCATTTCGATAGTCATTTGGGTCACCAGCATCCTTGATAACATGCCCATGTTTTTGCGTCACAGCTTTTAAAAATGGATGCTTCTCCACCAACAATTTATTCACTGGTGAACCCGCATCAAACCCATTATGAAGTACCGGAATAATCGTCACACTTGCCTCAAGTGCCCATTCAATTTCCTGCCGAACATACTCTGATTTAAGCGTCGATGAACCCACCAAACAGACAAAATAGGCACTCGTTTTGACACGCTCCTCAAGAGCAGGATGCCAGTCGTCACCCAATGTCAAATTATTCACATCGACAAATGCTTCTCCACCAGCAATCCTAAACCGCGATTGTAGGTAGAGAGCAAGTAAACTACTTTCAACACGCCTATAGGAGATAAAAATCGAAATATCTGGTGTAGATTGAGTTAGGTCAAACGAACGAAATGTTAGTATTCCCTCTTCAGCATAACCATTTGCATGTAGCATCTTTAAGACTCGACCAACTTCTAAATTGATTGCAGCAGATTCCTCTGTCAGGAACGCACCTACTACAGCATCGCCTAGATTACTACTTCTGTATTCAGGAGTATAGCCATCGAAACCGATTTGTTTAGCAATGTAATCTTGCGCCGTTACGACACGGACATCAACATCCCATTTACCTTCAAGACATCCAATAGCCAAACCCCGCGCAATCTGTACCAGCTTCGAGTAAGTTAGTTGCACCTCACTCATTATTCATTGCATCCAATACAGCCTGCCAACGCTTCGCTTCTTCTTCAGCAAACCGTTTCCACGCATTTCGAGTACGACCATCTGTTTCCCCATGAAACTTATCTAGTGTTTTTGTAGCGCGGTCTTCTGATTGTTCAGCCCACTTCTTGTAAACAGGTTCTGAGAGGCGTTTAGGCTCAATTTCACCATTAGCCTCAGCAATCTCTTTCTCTAGCCGTCGCTTAGACCACACTTTATGAGCATCGCCCTCTTTGCCATTGCCTTCTTCTGCTTTTTGCAACCAGTAGGCACGAGCTTCTTCATCCAATTTAGCGACGACTTTATGATGACCAAAACTAAGATTCTCGGAACGTTCCGAGAATGTCACCTGACGACAGACATAAGTCCAGTCATGCACAGTCGATGGGTCACGGTCTAAGCGTTCAGCAAATTCCTTTGCCATCCCATAGTTATTATCGACCCCATACGCCAGATAATCGCCCACAATCCACTGATACGCAGTATCGAACTGGAGTATCATTTCACCAAAGGTTTCATACTCTTCTTGCTCAACAGTCCCAATAAACTCAAGCCCTGTGCGATGAACTTTAATATTGCTCACCTCTATAGCACCATCATCATGTTTGATAATCGCAGATGTAAAACCAAATTGATTAAACGTTGCTGGATCTGGTATCTCCATATCGCCACCACTGAGCATCTTGTCCATAATATCTGATTGTGTTAACCCACTTTGACCAGACCCGCGCTTACGGTCTTTTCTCATTTTGTCTGATGCCATGCATTCACCGCCTCTACAACTTGTTGAATCATTCCCCATGCTTCTTGTGCCGCTGCACTTGTTGGGGCATACGTAAATAAAGTCTCAGCATATACCGACGCTTCACTCCACACGGTACGTAACCGAATGGGTTCAAGCATGTATCGACCATATGATGCTTCCATTTCTTCCAGATTGTAAATGTGACTATCTGTGTTCCGAACCTTATTTGGCAAGATACCAAGCACTGTAGTCGGGCGACGCAAATGCCGGGCACGATCGCTGACAAGTGCGCCCATCTGTTTAATCGCTTTCTCAATACCATCCCTTGATAATCGTTCAGCTTCTGACACATATAAATAACCATCAGTTGCCATAAAAATCTGGCTGTCCAAATCCTTTATAGTAGGGCTAGTATCAATCACCACAAAATGCAGATTCAGTGTTTGCTTCAAATCATCTGTAAAGTTCAAAAAACGAAATGGTTGTTGTTCAATATGGCTTGCAATCTGATATGTTTTATCCTCTGCCGGAATCACAAACAAATCACCCTTAGCCGGATTGTCAGCAGGGGAATACGCATCTTTCTCAACTTCGATAACAACATCGTTGATTGATGCATCATCGACCAATGCCCGATACAATCCATCCGCCTGTGGCAAGTCAAGCGATAACGACACATGCCCTTGGCTATCAGTATCAATCAGTGCCACCCGATAGCCCAATGTAGCTAACCCTGCAGCCAGATGCAAACTCATGGTGCTCTTCCCGACACCACCTTTACGATTAGTCACAGCAATGTTCATACGGTTTCCTTTCCTATGATATACTCACAGATATGGGCATAAGCCCTCTTGATAAGATGCAAAGACTGCCCCCTCGACCGGGCAGTTTTTGGTTATGCAATTTGAGACAACTTTCTACGATATTTGATATCCATTTCATCAGCAATTCGTTGTGCCCCAGCCTGCATGAGTTCTTTCTCAGTGATTTCAATTTCCAGTGTGGTTGGTTGTACTAAAAATACTAGGTATAACTTCACATGATAAATTTTATTAAACTGATTTGTGCCATCGACCTCAATTTCGACAGTAGGGATAAATTGCCTCTTTTTAAGAAACAACTGTATAGCGAGACTAATTTCATTTGCAATAGACACAAGTGAAACAGAAGGAGCATCCTCACGAAGTTTCTCCCGTATATCTAACAACCGACCTTCCCAATAATAGACAAATTCGTCATAAAATTGACGGTCAGCCAATATAGGGTCGATAAGAAAATAATCTTTACCAACATCAAAAACGACTCGACAATGATACCCTTCTGGTTTGTCTTCAAGAAGTCGAATGTCACAATCCAATTTGTCGGCAACATCTTTCAACATTGTTGTAATATCAGTTACAGAAATCACGCAATCAACTCCTTCAACACTGCCAAATCCTCAGCAGATAACACCTGCTTCAACGCCTTCAACGTCTTCTGCGGGTTGTTCTCATACACCGTCACCACATGCGCGATAACCGCTGGCTTACCCTGCTCACTCGCTTTTTTGCGTTGCTTCTCGACCTTCTCCCCAATAATCTCAGTCTGAGAAAATCGCTTCTCTTGCTTCAAATCTTCAAAGCTAGCCTGTCCAATCGGCTTATCGTTAATATGCCCGGTCTTCAAAATCCGAGTCAACGTCCGCGACTCCCGATTGACCATATCTGCAAACGGGAGTATCAGTTCTGCATCAGACAACCCATGCTGACCGATAATCTGAATCACCTTAGCATATATCTCCACATCGAGTCTATCCAATGTCTCACACATCACCAGCGCGACCTTCGGTGACACATCACCACCATCCATCATCACGCTAATCACACGATGCTTGCTATCACGGACCGCCTGCTTGGTCTTGACCTGCTGACTTGCCATCTCCATATGACGCACTTGCAATTCACTATCCTCAGCATTAGCCAATGATTTTGCTGTTGCATATGCCTCTGGACGCAACCCCTCCGGCAATTTGTTGAGAGGGCGGGTCTGACGCTCTGGCAGAGGGTCATCATCAGTCCCAAGCTGATGATTAATTGTAATATTGGAATTCAACCGCGACAAATATGACTTAGAGTAATCAAAAGCCTTACGCAGATAATCATCCCACGACGCATAGCCCAAGACCTTCCAGCCCTCAAGGTTGTGCATCACCTGCAAATCTTTCGCCTGCGCTGCATCCCGTCGCTGAATCCGGTCATGTACCTGGCGCGCCTCATCTTGCGTCATCATGACTTTTAGTACATAATTTTTCATGTTATTTCGTTTTGAAGGGTGTTTCCTGTTTAAATGCACCCTCTTCTTCTTTGGGAATATCACGCTTCTTATCTAACTCCTCCTGCAAGATTCTTTGTGCTTCAGTGACGAAATCTGACCATACTTTCAACATTAACTCTACCTTAGGTTCCTGAAAACCAATCATTTTTGCAAAATTTTCTGTGTCATACGTACTCTCAGTAGCAAAAAAAAGGTCTTTAGGAACTGGAATCCGCTTCACACTTGGCCACGCATCAACAACACATTGACCTTTATCACTAGATTCAAGTTCCACCCATGAATGGCCTGCAAATTCTTTAGCCTTTACAATTCGCACAGGAACTGTCGGATACTTTTTACGAATATAAGTATAGACAACAGCAGCATAGTCACCACATAATCCACCGTGTGTTACTTTCGCAATCTCATCTTTTATAAAAGGGTGTAAATCTTTGAAATCCATCGCACTTTTAGCCAGCCCTCTTTCCGAAAGAAACTCTCGAAATCCATTGATAATCCTAGAAGTTGCTTTTGCTCTTGGAAACGCCTCAGAGTTTGCTTTCAAGTCTTTCAATTGGTTGCCTGCTGCAGGGATAACTACTCGTGCAGCCTTAATTGCTTCATTACCAATTTCCTCACATTTCTGATATGGAAGTGCCTGAGATGTTACACCAACATGGGATTTTCTTTTAACATAGTTATCAAATAATTGACATTGGTTCATCAAAGAGTCAAGGGCATTCTTATCACCCTGTACATGTTTATATACCTCGGAATAAAAATCGTTATCCTCATAATCAGGATCGTTCAAGTCATTAACCAGATCATCCAAACTTTCTGGATCATCAGTATCGTAACTGTCGCCAGTAAACTCGCATTTAAAAGCAACACGCTGAATAGACGGCTGTTGCATCATACGAATCACCGCCCTATTGCCGAAAGTACGCTGTAATTGGAGAATATGGTCAGCATCTGTCTTTGAACGACTCGAAGAAACTGACGCAATAGGAGAAGGGGACTTTGCTTTTGCTGAAGGATTGCTATTAATTGGTTTGTTTGCTTTGTGCATATGTGTCATATTGGATCATCCTATAATCCTATCTTCGTATGGTTTAAGCAACTGCATCAATCAAAACATCAAACAGCTCAATAATATCTACTGGGAACGGTTCAGCATCTTCACCAGTCATCGCATAATGGAACGACACATCATTCTCGACAACCATCACAGGAAACTTCGACCGCTTCAAGGTTCGGCTTGCCATCCAACGGTGATGCCCATTAATCAGATAATACGCATCATCATCTGCAAACTGCAACGCCTGCGGATAATCCCCCTCATCATCAAGGTCACGATAACACGCCACATAATCCGCATATAATTTCCGGCTATAACTCTCCTGCGTCGGAATCAGCATATGCGTTGGAACATATCGCAAATCCATCTCGCCGATGAAGTACACCACATTCATATCGCCAAGGTCTACATAATCAGGTATGGGCAACAACATGTCCGGCACAACCTTGCCACACGCCTCGTCAAAAGTCATCGGCAGGGTATTCACATCAATCCACATTGACGGCACTTGACCCCCGATACGAATTCCTTGCTGAGCCACAAACCGATGATGCCCATCAATCAGGTAAATAGTTGAGCTACCACGGAAGCGCACCCCATAGGGCAGTTGGTTCTGCTCATCACGCAGATACCCCGCACGTCGATACCACTTCACCAGCTCCTGATTCACTTCCTCTTGCGTCGGCACAATCTGAGTCAGTGGCACGAGTTGAGACTGAATATTTTGCTCCCAGCCATTCAAATAGATAATCGACTGATACACATCCGGCTTAAGCAATGCCTGCAAATTGACAGCATGTTCAATAGTGACCATCCGCCAATCCAACAGCTCACGCTCAGCCATCAACCGCTTACGCTTCTCAAGAAACGCCTTCAGTTCTTGCTCTCGACGTTTACGCCATTTCGGGTACATCCCATCCATCGCTTGAGTATGACGAATAGCTTGCGGATGACCATCAGGATACAGCTCCCAATGCCCATAGCCCTGATAAACCCATTGTAGTGTCATAGCACCATAACCTCACCAGCTTGAATCGTAACAGGGGAGAAGTACCACTCACCATCTGACTAGGAGCGATTCTGATTCAGACAATAGAACTGATAAATTGCCATCGTTCCTCCGATACACAACCAATCTTAACTTGATTGTATATCAAAACGATAACCCTCACAAAATCTCTAGCCAAATAGCGACCGTCGCCAACAAAAACCCAAAGCCCAACAAATCCAATGTAATCGCACCACACGTCGATTCTGGTGCAACCACATCCTCATATATCGGCTCATCAGACTTTCGCTTTGCCATGCTTAACTCGCCTCCAATTCACCCAAATCAAAACTAAACAAATCTCCTCGATTGATTGGACGACCTAGTTCCTTTGTAAAGAACTGACATAACTTGAATTCAACATCGAATCTTGCACTGTCCGAATAGGTATTGATATATCGGGATAATGTTGTTTGGGTGATACCAGCACCATCAGCTATATCCTGCTGACGCACTTTCTTGCCGATTTTTTCTTCTAATTCTGCTACAAGTGCGGGTAAATGATTAATCACCTTCATCTCCTTGTTTAGTCCTTTCCACAGTATAGAACATATTTTTTATTTTAGTCAATATTCAATTTTGCATATTGACTAAACTTTGATATGAACTATACTTATATTGTCATTGATGATTACTCAGTTTCAATTATATCTGATATGACAAATTGTATATCGCATGGTGAGGTTTTAGGAGGCGTAGCCTGCCAAAGGCAACCAACCAAGAACAGGCTACACCAACGGAGGTAACGGGGGTCAAACCCCGCCTCACCACCCAATCAGGTGGTATTGCAAATAATACCACGCCGCCACAACCAATCGTAGGGACGCATAACCATGCGTCCGTTACTCACAACGGTTGCACCAGCAGGGCAGGGCAGATTCGCCTCGACCAGCTCCCCGCCATCACCATTATGAAACGCAAAAGGACACCCCACAACTGGATGCCCTTTGCAAATCATAATTCACTCACAAACAAAACTCGCCCATGAGTAACACACAAGGACATGATAACACGAAACAAATTTTCTAACAACAAGAACGTTTTACAGGTAGGGGCATAATGTAGCCCACCAGAAGGGCAGAGGATTCTGTATGCAAATTATCACTAAATTCATACACTGCACCAACCATCAAACCGCACCAACCACGTTACAATATACGAACGTGTCGGGGTGCAATCGGCACAACAATTGCAGACATCCTCTCAATCCCGTGGCAAAACGTCACATAGTCTCAGTCCAATTTCTAAACCGAATACGGCAATCTTGTCATGTCGATGGCTTGCGCTTGCGAAGTGGTACACCAGTCCGTTTAAAGTTAACGGATTTAAACCATCAACAACCGCTCTGTAACATGCCACACGCCGCAATATCGCTTAACACCAGCACATACAGTAAAAAACTCGCGTTGGCAAAGCCTAACACCAGCGTGTGTTGGAAACATGTTACAATAAATACTCGTAGACCAAATGTTCATATAAAGTATACGGGCAACCGACGCAAACCATACGATAACCTGACGCGCGATTACACCGTATTAAAATCGACAAACAACTATTCTTGTAGAAGGTAATATTATGATTGAGGGTAAACCAGAAACAATTAAACTAACCGAAAACCACATTATCCCGATGCTTAACACCTTGCCGGAAGACACCCGTGACATGGCAATCAACATGCTCACACTCAGCATCTTCCCAGTCGAGACCCATCCCGACACCGCACCCATCATTCAAACACTCGTGCATTGTGTCCTGCTCGATACACCATCGGATAATCCCATCATCATCGCCGCCCAAACCATCCGCGAGATTTACAGCCTTGCCCATGGTCAACACGGCATCGAGGATATCATCCAGCTCCTCATGATGGAATACACATCAATCGCCGCCTAATATCATAAATAGGTGTGCGCGACTTGCCACACCGACCTAGTTTCATATACAATACAGAACACTAGTTCTACGAAAAACAAAGCATAAAATGCTTTAAAAAGGACAAGTAGCAACATGAACAATACAAACGCAATCACACAATCTCAACCGAGCCTTGTGCCACAAACAGCACAAAATAATGTGGCGGAACTAGAATACTATTGGTCAATCGCCAACAAGGCATTTAAGTCGTCCCTGTCAAAGGTCAACAAAATCGAAGATGCCTTCTTCCTTATCGGCTACGGTCATGAATTAGGTATCTCACCATTCGCCGCCCTTCGCACAATTTACGTCGTCAATGGTGTCCCGACCTGTTCCGGCGAGATGATGCTCGCACTCATTCGTCGCAGTGGTCTGCTTGCAACCAGCAATATCGAAGAACTCACCAATCCCATTGGCGCAAAAGTCACCATGAAGCGCAAAGACACCGGGGAAGAAATCAGCATCAGCTTCACGATGAATGATGCCGAAACTGCCGGATTAGCAAACAAGCAAGTCTGGAAGAACTATCCCAAAAATATGTGCCGTTGGCGCGCGGTCAGCAACGTCGCAAAATTGTTATTTGGTGATGTTATCGGAGGTCTCTATACCTTTGAGGAAATCGCTGACGACAATCAGCAAATCGACGGAACTGGCGCACCCGTTGGCAACATCATCGAATCAACAGCCAGCAAACCATCATCGAAAAACAAAACTGCACCATCCTCACAGCAAGACACCGGGGCAGGGCAGTCTAAACCACCACAAGACGAGAAACCAGAAGAACAACCGTCACAATCCTGGCTTCAAATCCCTGATAACAAGCAATGGTTGTTCGAGACTTTGAAAACAAACAACCTTTCATCAGACTTCTTCAAGCAAATCGACCCAACCGCCACGAGCTGGACCGACATCGCACTCAAATATAAAGACCGCACCACACTCGCACAAGCCATCTCCGATGCCATGCCAAAAGACACGGCTGATGAACCCATCGAAGGAGCCGAAATCATCGACGATGCTCCCGAACAACAATGCGAAAATCCCTTTGTTATGGATTCACTCGCAAATGAATGGTTCGACGGTGCATACGAGGTATTACTATCAACCATAGCCATATACTTCGATGAGGATGGGGAAGACCTGATTCGCGGCGGTCTGGGTATCGAAGACCCTGAGCTTGAATACAGCTCACCGCTCGAACTCTGGAATGATGTCGTTGCACTCGCCCAGCGCGAAGAAACACCCATTGTCTGCAACTTGTTCCGCTATGTCGATTATGGCAAATCCGGTCGTATCGAAACCCATCACCCGATTCTCGCTCTCAGCTTCAGCCGCGCCAAGTTCGTTGAGATGATTGGTGATGAGCAATTTACATCCGCCACCAACATCGCCGAATGGACAGCTCAAGACAAACCTTACAACCTCCAGCGCGAGCTTGTTATCACTTACGAAACCAAGCTCAACAACAAGACTGGCAAGCAATACAGCCTCATCACAGGTGCTAGTATCAAACCACTGGACATGCCAGACGATCCAGACAATCTTGATGATTTCTTTGGTGAATAGTTGCGGAAATTTAGGAGTAGTGTTAAGATGAACGCATTGTTGCCAAAAAGCAAAAAACCCGCTTGTGACGGGGCGGGGCTTTCTGCAACAAAAAATCTGTGTAGACCTCCACCAAAGTGGTGGGGGTGTAGTTGTCGTTTTCTTATGTGGACAGTATACCGCATAGGTCTTTTTCGTGCAACCTGTTTTTTGTTAGGAAGGTTTTAAGAAATGAAAAGAAGTTGGGTTCAAGCCACACAAAGGGATATTCCATATGAAGAGGGCTCTACACCTATCCCTGATACGGTATATGACATGATGGGAACCGATATTGAAGGAAACGAAATAAAAGTTGTCATGCTTATCTTGAGGCATTCACTTGGCGAACAACAAATGTACGCAGAATTATCAGTGGAAGACATCCACAAAATGACATTTATAGAATCATTGTCTGCAACCAAGGAATGTTTGCAAGCCTGCGTTGACAAAGCCTACTTCGCAATCGACGACAGGAAAGTATGGTTACTTGGAGAGGTTTTATTTACAGGAGTCCCTGATGATTAAAGCTCCTCATTGGCAACTCAAATCACACCTAAAATATATCCGCACAGATGGACCGAAAAAATCTTATGATGCACGATTCCCAGTGCTGATGTACCTGATCATGGCATCCAACAATCAACTCCGATGCTATGTAGGCATATCAACACTTTGTAAGGACACCGGGCTGAGCAATAAACCAGTAGGGGAGGCATTGCAGTGGCTTGAGTCGCATGGTGCGATTGTCAATGTTCCTCCTGAATACCGGAGGGGAAAAGAGAAAACACTCCATGCGAATAAAAAAGTATGGCAATTAACAGGTAAGTTGCAAGCAGAGGATCAAGTTATTGACTACTTATATACTGGCGATTCTGTGCAACTAAATCAAATTATCAGCGACATCACATATGCACCAGACCACATTAATCGACTTCTTTCTCAATCAATAGATGTACACAATACATCTAATTCAACTGAAATAGGTGTACAGGATACATCTGATTTACAAGAGGTAGATGTACAGAGTACATGTAAATCAGAGCAAATAAGTGTACAGAGTACATCTATATCGCCAAAAATACATGTACAGAGTACACGCGAAGTTATAAACAATACTACTGAAGTTATAAACAAAGAAAAAAAAGTTATAAACAAAGTTTCGCACGATGTGCGAGTTGAGGAAACTATTTTGCCGGAAAAAAATCTCGAAGCTGAGGCAAATGAGCAATCGGTGACTGAACCCGTCACGGCACCAGAATCACCCATCAACTTCGATGACAAACCCTACACCGAGGATGAATACAATTACTTTGTCACATCGGGCAGAGTCCCTGCGGAAACATTGGAGTGGAGTGTGTACAACCCAATCGAATATGACGATGATAATGACATCTGTAATCCTTACTGGGACGACCGTCGCACCTATTTGAACTTTGCCCAGCGGCAAAAACAGCTATCTGACTGGCAGAAGATGGTCGGTATCGTCTCGGAATTTTTCTGCCTTACGCATCAACGAGCAACCAAACTAGCCTCACAACTTCGTGGTACAGCCAAGAAAGGCAAACATCTGGAACACAACATTGAACCCGGCATGGATGTGGTTGAGCTCTTCGCGTTTGGGTACTGGATAGCAGAAGCGAAATGTCGTGAACCAAAATATCGACCACAATCGGCAGAGACTGTAGCGGAATATGTTGATGAATTTCGCAGTCTCCCCAACCATTTCGCGCATATCAACTACGCTCGATACAAAATTATGGAGTTCTTTGCCGAACCCCAACCCGCCTTTGTGCCTGATCCCGATGACGAACGCTTTCATACCGCACCAACCGATGAACTAGACAAACTATATGCCGAAGCCGAAGCCTTATTGGGCTTCTCTCTGTCAGGAGAATATTAAATGCAACCAGCCATCACATCACCACCAGAACAACAAGCACGACCTGAGCAATCTCAAACAACCGTCGAATCAGCCTGGCGGGTCAGTGAGAAGGCACTTATCGGCTGTGTCCTCCAGAGCGGGGCAGGGGGGCGCGGTCGCCAAACCTTCGCTGAGGCACTTGATACCACCGGGATTATTTTTAGCGACTTTTACAGCCTTGACCTCGCCGCTATCTGGTATGTCATGCAACGGCTCTACGACGACGGAGCAGACATCGACCTATCGACTGTCTGGGCAGAAGTCCAGAAATCGAAAAAGGCACCAAAGTATATCACACTGGAAGCCCTGGCGTATCTAGCGGGTCAGAAAGTTGGTGGACATCGCACCCATGCCGAGAATATTGTGGATGCGTCTGTTAGCAAGTCGATTCAGGATGCTGTAGGGGAGCTTACACCTGTCATCAACAATGCAAAAATCAAAGCAGGTGAAAAATTACGTCGTGTCCAGAAAATCGTAACCACTTTATCCGCTCGTACCGACCACGCGATGAAATCTCATACCGTCACCGTTGCCGATGGTCTTGCAAGCTGGCTGAGTGATTATCAAACTGCCGAAGAGAACAACACCGTAGTGCCTGCTATCACAACCGGATTCCCCTCGATGGATAACAAAATTGACGGCTGGCGTAATGGCACATTGCATGTTGTTGCTGGTGCACCGGGATCAGGTAAAACCGTTGCATTGCTGGTCATGGCACTTCATGCTGTTATGGCAGGCAAGCGTGTCTTGTTTGTGCAGCTAGAGTTGCCAATGGAGCAGGTTAATCGTCGCTTACTCTGTTCATTCGCAGGTATTGATAGCAACCGCCTCAAACGTCACACTCTCACAAAATACGAGACAGACCGTCTACCACAGGCAATAAAACAATTGGCTGCATACGACAAAGACAATCACTTTACCGTTCTAACCATGAACCGCCCGACTCTCAGCGACATCAGCATCAAGCTTGATACACTCATGATGAAAGGCTACGATGTGGTATTTTTTGATTATGCTGGGGGCGCGCGTATTGCACCAGAACATCCTAGCATGGATGACCTCAAGCATCATCAGCAGATTTACACAACCGTTGATAGCTGGAAGAAACGCTACAATGTGCCCATCATTACAGGCGCACAATACAGTGCACCCAGCCCACAGAAGAATCCCGGCACTTACACACAAGATATGGTTTACTCATCGAGCTATTTCAAGCACAACGCCGATACTATGACATTTCTGCATCCCTACAAACCTAAGCCAGATGGGGATGACGAACCACGCACCGCATTTGTCATGGTTAAAATCCGTGACGGGCAAAGTGACTACGGGAGCAATACGATTGTCAATGTCAAACCAGAAATGAATATGTTCCGCTTTGTACCAGAAAACACATCATCGGTTGGACCCGCTCGCCCATTGTGGGAAATTCACGAGAACAACAAACCCAAATCCTTAGATTTATCGGACTTATAGCCATGACCGTAACCGACGACATCAAAGCCCGTATCGACATCGTCAGCTACATTGAGCGCACCATCAGCCTCAAGAAAGCTGGCAAATACTACAAAGGCTTGTGCCCCTTTCACAACGAAAAAACACCATCGTTTGTGGTCTATCCCGACCGCCAACGCTGGCACTGCTTCGGTGGCTGTTCCGAAGGCGGCGACTTATTCAGTTTCTACGAACGTCAGCACAATGTCACGTTTAAGGACGCACTCAAAGCACTCGCAGAAGAAGCAGGTGTGGAGCTACCAACCTACACCAAAAAGTTATCCGACGATCAGCAACGGCACTTGGATATTCTTGACGATTTAGCAACACGCTACCACAAGTTGCTGACTGAATACGACGGGGCGGAGCAGGTGCGCGCCTATCTCGCATCACGAGGTATCGCACCAGATACCATCACTCATTGGCGACTCGGCTATGCACCCAAGCAAAACATCATCAAACAATTACTCTCAAAGTATTCCGCTGATGACCTCGAAGTATTGGGGGTTATCTACACCAATGACCATGGGCAACAACGCTGTCGCTTCTGGAACCGTCTCATGATTCCAATCACAAATGGGGCAGGGCAAATCGTTGGCTTTGGCGCGCGGAAGCTCGACGATGGTAAATCTGCCAAGTATATCAACTCACATGAGTCTGACATCTTCCACAAATCCCACTTGCTATACGGCTGGCACACCGCCCGAAAGCAAGCCCAATGGGATAGCCAGCTAGTCATCGTCGAAGGCTACATGGACGTGATGCAGGCACACCAAGCCGGATACGCCAACGTTGTCGCACAAATGGGTACTGCTCTCACCGAACAGCAAATCAAGCTCATTACCGATACCAACATCCAAACAATCATTGTCTGCCTTGATGGTGACGAAGCAGGCGAACAAGCCACAGCTCGCACCGTCGATACCCTTATCGCTCATGCCGACCAGAAAGACATCCGTATTGTCCAGCTACCAGCAGGGCAGGACCCCGACGACATTATCCAATTGGGACAATGGGAGCAAACAATAAATTCCGCAGTGCCGGTGATTGATTACTTGATTCACACCGCCATCACCAAATTGCCCGAAAAACCGTCACTAGGGCAGAAGCATGAGGTCGCCAATCAACTTATCCCGAAGCTTCACAAACTCGAAGACTCGTCGAAACTATGGAGCATCCAGAAACTTGCATCAGCAGTCGGTCTCAACCCAATGGCATTGGTCGATATGGCGAATAAACTCATGTCCGCTAAACAAGATAAATTACAACCTGATGTGCAACCAGAAATACACGACAACACCATCGAAGGCTATATCATTCGTTGCCTGCTGGAAGAGCATGTAAGTTATTGGTATGACCTTGTTGCACTATTCAGCAAGTTTAACCTCCCGACACTCACACGCAATGATTTCGAGACACACGGCGGGGTGTACCAACAAATCATAGACATCATGGATGTTGCAATCGACGATACGCCACTCGACCACCTCGACCTTGACCCTGTTTCATTTAGCTCGGATACACCAGACAAACACGATTTTCTACTGAATTGTATGTATCTGCGCTTAAATCAGACTCAACGAACGATGGATATACTACTCGAATTGCAACAAATCGAGCAGTTTACGGCATTTTTAGGCAAACGACAGCATCTAACTCAAATTATCTCGCAAATAAGCTAAAAGAGCATGTTTAACGAATTTTCATAGAACACTTGATTTATGACGCAAATTATTTTGTGCTTTATAATACGATTTAATATTTTAAAGTTCACATAGAGCTTATGTACTTATTTTTTACCACTCTAAATGTGATAAATTGACAAAATCTGATAGTTATGATAATATGTCATCGATAACATATACCAGAATTATTGAATTATGACACCCAAAACTACCAAAACCACAATGAAGCAAGTAGCAGAATATGCGGGGGTTTCTACGGCTACAGTTGCACGTGTACTTCACAATAATGGCTATGTTTCGGACGAGGCTCGTGAAAAAGTCGAGATGGTGATTCGTAATACGGGCTATCAGCTAAATACAGTTGCACAGAGCCTACGCCAACAACGGACTTACACAATTGCCCATATTCTGGAATCAACGACTCCCAACCCCTTCTTTGTCCATGTGTCATTAGGTGCTCGGCAAATGGCAAAACATCATAATTATCATGTGCTAGATTACAATGTACAGCACGATAGTCAATTTGAGAGGCAAGCAGTCGAAACCTTTATTAGCCGTCGTGTTGACGCAATTCTATTTACAACTGCTCTAGATCCGCAAAACGTTCAACTTGCTATAGATTCGGGTATACCCGTTATACAGGTCGAAAAACCTCGTGTAAAACATGTCGATACCATTTTTGTAGACAACTATTGTGGTGTAACTCAAGCGATCGAACATTTAATTGCGTTGGGGCACCAACGAATCGCATTTATCGGAGTAGAACCTGGAACAATTCCAGGGATGGCAGGGTACACTGATCAAGAACGTTATAGTGCGTATGTTGATACGTTGCAAACTCATAAAATTGAGCTAAATAACGATTATGTTGCGTTTGGTGATATATATCTTGAATCTGATATTGCATCGGTAGGGAGTGGTAAAGAGCTTGCACACAGGTTGCTTGGCTTGCCAAACCCACCTTCAGCTATATTTGTTGCTAGTGACAATGCAGCGAGCGGTGTCATGCAAGCAATATACGAACATAGGTTGCGTGTCCCTGATGATATTTCCGTAATTGGATTTGATGATACGTATGCACCATACTTATCACCACCACTCACCACAGTCAAGATGCCTATGATTGCACTCGGGGAGTCAGCCGTCGAAGTAGCTATTCAGAGAATTGAATCGAGTGATGAATCACAAAACAACAAGCCAATTTCGATTACACTTTCAACTGAGCTTATTGTTCGTCAATCGACAGGGAGTGTAAAATAAATTTTTTATGCAATATGTCATCGATAACACATATTAGATCACATTTTTTTAACATAATGTGTCATCGATAACACATATCACAAATAGAGAATTTCTGTATCGCTGATACAGTTTTCGAATCACAAACTCAGTAGTTAGGAGGTTGATATCGATTACTACAGTCCTGTAATCCCATTAATGAAAACTATTTTATGACTAGAAAGGCATATTATGTTATCCAAATCAAAACCCTACCTCACATTTTTACTTACTCTTATTATTCTGATGAGCATGTTCGGTGTGCAGGCACAAGACCCTGTAACATTGACCGTATGGCATCAATTTGCTGGTGATGATCAAGCTCTTTGGGATGAGCTTGTCGCCATGTTTGAAGAAGCCAACCCAGGTATTGTGATCGAAGGCACTCCCTACCAAGCAGACGATTTATTATCCGCATTGACGATTGCATTACCGGCTGGAGAAGGTCCTGACATCGCATATTTAGACGCAAGTAGTTCTTTCCTTGGTGCAGTTGTCGAATCCAATCTGGCTGTCGATTTGACACCGCACTATGAAGAATTAGGGTGGAACGAAACTGCTTTTGAATGGGCGCGTGATAAGACCGCATACGGCGAAGGTGTATATGGTGTTGGAGGGTTTGCCGAAATCGTAGGGCTTTACTATCGTGCAGATTTATTCGAAGCATATGGTCTTGAAGCTCCCGATACGTGGGATGCCATGATTGCGGCGGCTGATAAAGCTCTTGAAGAAGAAATTATCCCATTCAATGTTGGTGGGCTGGAAGGTTGGCCCTACTCTCACTTCTGTGGTGTATTAATCCATGCTATGGTTCCTAATGAAACAATCGCTCAAATTGAACTGCTCGACGGTGAACTCACATACATGGATGTACCCGAAGCCATTAAAGCTGTCGAAACTTGTCAAACATGGACAATCGAAGCAGGGTACTATCCTGCCGACACCCCCGGTATCTCTCAAGCAGATGCACTTGGTGATTTCATTGCTGGTAGTGGTTTGATGCGTATTGATGGATCATGGAATGTGCCAGCTTATATTGATTCCGAATTTGATATTCAATTCGCCCCCTTCCCAATGGCAACTGACGAAATTCCAGTACAAGCCGAGGGAGGAATCAGCTCAACATGGATGGTGGCTAGTGATACTGAAGTGCTAGACACAGCGTTAACCTTCCTTGACTTCATGGTGTTCTCTGATGAAGCTAATACAATTTGGATGGAAAATGGCTTAATCCCTGTGGTTGATTTCGATGCTAGTGAAGTCGAATTACCTGAATTGTTGGTCAGTAACTTAGATGGCATTGCATCTGTATCTGAAGGTAGCGGTCTAGGCTATTGGATCGGATTTATGGCAGATCCAATCGTTGCAGATGCGTTTGGTAGCGGATGGTCTGCATTATTGCTCGGCGATATTGATGCAAATACATTTGCTTCAGTTGTATCTGACGGTATGTTGCAAGCTCGTTCCTTCCGCAATTAGATTAATTTGTATCTTGCACATGATGAGTGGGGTGCTGCCAGTGTCCCACTCATCACCGCAGATTGATACAGAAAGGAATATCGATGACCATTGCAAAAAGTAAGAATCGACAACCCCTTTTAGAAAACCGTAAGTTCTGGAAGCTTGCAATTGGCTATGGATTTTTGATTCCAAGCCTACTGTTTTATATTGTTTTTGTTATATATCCATTCCTTGATATGATTCGATTGTCGTTTTTCCAATCTCGTGGGTTAGTTCCAGAACCTGAATTTATTGGACTCGACAACTATGCCCGTTTATTGGAAGATACCCGCTTTTGGAACGATTTTTTAAACAATGTTATTTGGTCAATTGCAACATTGGTTATTCCTCTTACAATAGGCTTCCTCATCGCTGTCATACTGGCGCGTGGCAACATTTTTGGACGCACATTCTTCAGAGTGGTTTATTTTATTCCGGTGACATTCTCGCAAGTTGTTGTGGCAATTGTATTTATCTGGATTTTTCAACCACGATGGGGAGTTGTAAATACTGCTCTCAACACCTTTGGACTAAGTGATCTTACTCGTCCGTGGCTTGCAGATCCTGATTGGGCATTATTCGCACTGATTATTGCTGGTGTCTGGGGACAAATCGGATTATTTATGGTTGTGTTTTTAGCCGGACTACAGAAGATACCAACCGATTTATATGACGCGGCTCAAGTTGATGGCGCAAACTCATTTCAAGAAATGCTGTTTATCACGATACCAAGTTTACGGCAAGAAATCACCCTGATGGTTGTCCTGTCGATGATTATATCATTTAAGGTATTTGATATTGTACAGGTGTTGACAAGAGGTGGACCATTTAATAAGACCGAAGTGCTGGGTTACTACATCTATGAACTCGCGTTTCGACAATTCAATTGGGGCTACGGAAGTACGGTTGCGGTTGTGCTGACTGCTATCATCTTTGTTATTTCTTCGATTGTTATTGTGCTAAGAACACGAGAGGATTAATTATGTCAGCGACTTTACGAGTAAATGGCCCATCATTGACACCTCGCAACATCATCAACAAGATTTTGATTTATGGAGCGTTGATAGTTTTCCTTTTAATAACGCTTGTCCCGCTCTACTTGATATGGTCATCCGCATTTAAAACAAATCTGGAAATTGCCGCTAATCCTATTGGGTTGCCAGCCAGTATTAACTTTGAAAATTTTACCCGTGCTTGGACAACTGGAAACTTCAGTATCTACATGCAAAACTCGCTACTTATTGCAACGTTTACAACAATTATCGTCGTCATCAGCACAACGTTGTCGGGATATGCACTGAGCACATTAAAAGTACCCGGTTCGCGTGGTGTGACGTTGTTTTTTCTGCTTGGGATGGCGATTCCATTGCACGGTATTTTGATTCCTCAGTTCTTTATTGTCCGTGAACTAAAACTAATCAATAATCCGGCAGCCGTAATCATCATCTTGACTGCGCTGAATATTCCCTTTGGCACATTTCTTATGCGGTCATACTTTATGAATATGCCAACAGAGATTATCGATGCAGCTTATATTGACGGTTGCAATGACTTACAAGTGTTATATTACATCATGGCTCCGATAGCGCGTCCAGCGATTAGCTCATTGGCTGTGTTCATTTTTATGTGGTCGTGGAATGACTTGCTGATCCCGTTGATTTACCTCAATAGTGATAGTCTTAGAACGGTATCTGTTGGCTTGACATTTTATCAAGGGCGGTTCACAACTGACTATGCGTTGACGGCGGCTGGCACGACCATTGCAACTGTGCCCGTCATTATTTTCTATCTGATGTTCCAACGTCAATTTGTCGACGGCTTAACTGCCGGATCCTTAGCTGGAACATAACCACTCAAAAAGAAATGGAAGCAGACATGACTAAGAAAGCAAACGTAATCATTGATCCTAACTTTCGAACCATGGATGAGATATTTTCTGTGGAACATCAAAAACGTTTGTATGATTCAACAAATGTAATCTGGGGCAAAGATGATATTATGCCCCAAGACCAATTCCTACACGCTCTTCCCGATGCTGATGTAATTATCTGTGGGGAATGGCGTTATGGAAATGTGTTAGATCGGGCTAGCAAACTTAAAGCAATTATTGTGGTCTCTGGTGGTTTCCCATTGAGCCTCGATTATGAGTATTGTTATCAGCATCATATCCGCGTGTTGAGTGTTGCTCCTGCGTTTGCGCGTCAAGTTGCAGAGATGACATTGGGTTTAGCCCTAGCTGCGTCCCGTGATATTGCAAGAGGTGATCGCGCATTCCGAAATGGGACAGAGTTATATTTGCATGAAGGCAACGTGGGAACATTCATGTTATTTGATCAACCTGTCGGTATCATCGGCTATGGAAGTATTGGGCGTGTGTTGCATCAGCTGCTGTTGCCATTTAATGTGACGATTTCCGTGTATGACCCATGGCTGAGTAATGGTTACTTGCAACGACATGGGCTTGTTGGAACAGATTTAGACACAGTAATGTCGAGCTCAAAAATTATCTTTGTGCTTGCTGCACCTACTAAAGAGAATCAAGCAATGCTTTCTCAGCAACATTTGGAGATGATTCAACCTAGTTCTGTATTAGTTCTAGCGAGTCGTGCTCATGTTATTGATTTTGATGTCATGACCCAAATGGTATTGGATGGGCGTTTCAAAGTTGCGACAGATGTCTTCCCAACCGAACCGCTGTCAACAAATCACCCAATCCGGCAAGCAGACAACGCTGTTCTATCGGCTCATCGTGCTGGGTCTGTTAAGGATGCTATGTGGGAAATTGGAGAGATGGTAGTTGATGATCTTGAAGTAATCCTTCAAGGTATTCCACCACGAAGACTTCAAAACGCCGAACCAGAGCTAAGCTCTCGTTACACCTCGAATAAACCAAAACCATTGGAAACTTTCGAAAAGAATAAAAAAGGCGATCCATAGAACCTACTAAATAGCTGGATAATAAAGGAGGACATATGTCGATTACAGTTGATTGGGACAAGACAATACCTCGTGTAATGCATGTTGATTATTCTCATAGATGGACATGGAAAGAACTTTATGAAGCAGAACATAAGGGGGTCGATCTGATTAATGAAAGTTCATATGAGCATGTTGTTGTTATACATCAAATGAGCCGATTTAAAACTCTGCCAGAATACCCAGTAACAAACATTCACAGATTGATTAAAGGTCTACATCCAGCAATGCGTCTTACAATATTTGTTGGAATGAGCGGGTTTGTAAAAACTTTTTGGAATATTGCCAAAAACTACACATTACGACAATTTCAAGAACAACATAAATTTGATTTTGTATCGCTACCTGATGAAGCAATCCTTTTTGCCATAAAGTATTTGGCAGATTATCCACTACAGTCTGATCTAAATACTGACCCAGACTGATTATATGAGAGTTATAAATAAATAAACATTTATCGAGTATATTAACTAAAAGTACCTTTTGAGTTAAATTTAATCAGCCTACTGATTGATGACAGAATAGACAAAATACTAAATGATTTACATATAAATCTAGGGATATGGTGTCATGATTCCAAACCATTGGTTTAAACAGTCTATCCAACGGCTGGCAAAATCAATTTCTACAACAACTCCCTACGTAACATATCGAACAATCCAAAGTCACATGTTGCGATTTCTTGTGCGTGGGCTTAATGTTAGCAGCGCCTATATTGGTCAGCATGATTTCGATCTAAAGCAACTAACTGTTAGAAATGCTTATGTCGATGCGGATCCAATCTCAACAGAATGGAATAGTGATATTGGTCAAGTCTACCCAGAAACTGATATGGGAGGAACAACAGCATGGCTTTATCAAGATACACATAAGTTGCGTATTTTGTATACAGATGAATTACCTGACGGTGATCCTGAAAAAGAGGAGTTAGAACCTGAAGGCGTTTATACAGTTGTATTCGCACCACTTTACAAGAACAAGATGATTTGGGGTCTAGTCGAAATCTGGGAAACAAAATATCGGCGTCAATGGACGCAAGATGAACTAGCATTTATTGAGTTTGCCAGTCAATATATCTCACAAGTTATAACTGATTATGAAGTATAGGAAAACAATTCAGCCTTTGTGCTTTATACTCCGGAAAGATACATTATCAAAATACTCAAATTAACATAGGCACTATCAGCAGATCTAGGTAGTGGTTAATTTGTAAGTGATGATGCAATTTCCAAATTATAGCTGATGATAAACCACTCAAGCATGATATAGCGAACTCGATCATACTTGAAAAGCGATAGAGTTTTTCGAACAAATCGGTGAAGTTTTCTTTACAGATGTGGGGATGCTCCATCTAATATCTAACTAGTCTGCGGGAAAACAGAATCCACGTTATATTCATGGTTATGAGCGATTCAACATTTTCCTTTCTTTTATGATGGCTGGGATACCTTAGATAAGGTTACTGTATTTTTTTGTGACCAAGTATAAAGGTTTTGAAAAACTACTCCTTATGAGAGCAACAACATACTTTGCCAAGTTCTTCATATCCTTTCCGTTGGTACATGTGGGCGGGATATAGTGGCAAGTCAATCCATGACACGGCATTATCAAGTTATCGACAAATGAGATTGAGTGTGGAAAAATCAATTAATGACAACCCCATAAAACCTCTGAAACCTGTCGAGAGCAACTTAATGTCTGTTGTCAAACATGGGACACTTTTATAGCATGACTTGCATTATTAGCTTAACTTGAAGTCGCTTAATTATCCATGTTGGCATAACTTGACAATAATGTCCCCTTGGATACTCTAATTTGAACCAATCGGAATAATAATGGAAAATTCAGTCCCTTGTCCCAATTTACTATTGATTTGAATAGTCCCCTGCAACAGCTCTACCGCATGTTTGACGATGACCAATCCAAGACCTGTACCATTAAATATTTCGGCATTCTCTGCCCGAAAAAAGACATTAAAGAGTTTGGGCTGAGCATCATCTGGAATTCCAATTCCTTCATCCCGAACACTTATTTCAAGAGCATCATCCGTTGTTTCTATTTCAACATAGACACTTCCTGCTGGATCAGGTGTGTATTTAACAGCGTTTGTCAATAAGTTTGTGACGATCTTTCGTATCTGCGATTCATCCGACCTCACTCTCTGCAATGTGCCTCGAACTATCAAATTGACTTTCTCGGATAAGCCATGAGTTAACTCAATATCTTGAATGATCTCTCTTACGAATTCATCCACTGCAAGCATCCTTGGATGCAAAGTAACTTCCTCAAGCTCATACTTGCCAATGGAAATTAGCTCATCAAGTAACTCATTGAGATTGCCAATCATCTCTTCCATTTTTGATAAACGTGCTGTTCCGTTTTGAATATCCAAATCTGGATGATGGGCGCGAAGTAGATAAATCTGTGTCATCAAGACCGCTAGGGGAGTCCGAAACTCGTGGGATACCATCGAAAAGAACTGAGATTTCAAGTGGTTTACTTGATGTTCATAGGCTAATGCCTGAGACAATTTTTGGTTTGCGATAACTTGTGCTGTGATTTCGTTGTGAGAGATAATAGCATATCTTTTGCCCTCAAAGCTAAATCCTTTGATGCGTACTGCAAACCATGAAACGACATCTGCACTGAGCTGGTACTCTACATAGTGTTCGTGTTGATCACCTTTGAGAACTGTTTCAAGATGTCGGGCAAATTCAATTGCAATTGCCCGATCTTCATCACCTTCGGGGATTTGATTACACACATCGAAGTAGTTCAGATGAATACCTTGGCGGGTTTTGGCATCTGCACCATGTTCTGAGCCATAGACTCGCCAAGCATCATTGACCATAATAATTTGACCAGCTTCATTGACGACTGAACAAATAGAAGGGTGAGAGTCCAGAATCTTCTGCATAAATTGGGGTGAAGCCGGTATTTGTCTTGGTAATGTCATAGTAAAAACCTTATATCGAGCTTCCGCATTATTCAAGAAGCTCGGTCAATCTACTTTTGTGTTATCCCCCGCTTGGTTGAAACGCCACTTAAAAAATTGCCCATCACTGCACCGAGAAAAATAATAGAGCCAATTATAAGTCCCATGCCTGCATAGACCTTCATTGGATTGGAGAAATAATCAGTCCATACCACGTTTGAGATAACAATAAAAGAGATAGTGATGGTATTGCCCATCATCAACGAGGGGCTTTTTCGTTTCTTATTTTTAGATCTGTGTCTACTGTGATGTTACGTCATCTACAATTCTGAAGGAGTTGATTGATCAAGATATAATAGACGTTCTAAACCCTCATCTACTGTCCCAACTTGAATCAAATTAACATCTGTCATTTGCATGATAATTGTACTCGAAAAACGAATAATAAGGTAGCCATCGCCTATCCGGTAGCCACCGTTTTCTTGATGGACGCACTTGGGATGAAACACCATTCGCTGATGTTGAGCCACAACACGAAGAAATGGGCGCAACCAACACACCAGTGCAGATGGAGTTGCTCTGATGAATCAGGAACTTAGACCAGCGTTGTTGATTCTAACGAAAGGCAATAAGAAACAATGTTTATTTTTTCATGACCACAATGACGCGGTTGATACCGCTGTTCATTTTAAGAGTGAAGGATGGAGCTGGTCTCTAAAATCTGTTGATGTATTCCAACCCGGGCAAACGCCATTAATCCAAAAACGATTGCTGTAGGGTAGGCGGGTTTCAATCGGGGCATTTAATAACTATGCTAGCATATAAGTAATGATAAGTGATAAAATATGTTATATTATAATTTCTATAGAGTTAAATTAGATTATGACAATATTCAATACTAGGATAGCTAAGAAATACATTAACCATCTTAACTCAGCATGACTTAATAATTTGTGTATGTAAAATATTCTAAGTACAATTAAGAGTAATTAAAGTGAATACGAGGATTTACTATTGTTGCCAAAGCTGTCTGAAGTAACTTTACTTCGATTAATACTCATTATCACCTCTATCTTGCTTGGATCTCTTTTAGCATTTGTTGGATTTCTACGCAACGAAAAAGCTAATCTAAGATTGTGTCAACAATTTATTGCATATAATCCATCCCAGCTTCCATCTCCAGCTGAATTGGTAACAGTGAACCGTATTCGTGTCACAGATAGCTATACACATCTCACACTTAAGCAACTTTGTCCACAACTTGAAAATGAAACCATTCTCAGCATCTGTGTGTCTTCATATGCATAACTCGGACGAACATTGCACTTACATCACGGATAAATGGGGAAACATTCATGCCTGAAACCACTGCACCTCCAAGCAAATTTTTGTATGGTCACTTGTGGGATTTTAGATACAACCGGATTCAGTTTCTGGAAAGTTTGCCACAATATGGAGATATCACGCCGCTACGCTTTGGCTTACAAAGAGTATTCGTCATTCATCATCCAAAACATATTCAGAAAATTCTTATCGAACAACCTGAACGATTTCAAAAGTTACGATTAACCCGTAATCTTTTGCGTAAAGGTAACAACAGCGATGCCATTTTACGCAAAACACAGGCATGGCAAAAACGCCGCCAGATCATTCAAGGGAAATTGCACACCCAACATGTGCGTGATTATGCAGAAATGATCCGTGATACAGTTCGTGAATATTTACAGATTTGGACGGTTGGGGAAAATATCGATATCTATCGTCAATTGAAGCAAGTAACCTTACACATTGCGTCGCTCATTTTGTTCGGGACAGACCTGAAGGAAGATGAACACAAGGTTCTGGATGCTGTCGAAACCCTTCAAATCGTTGCCAGTCAGCGTTTTGACACCTTATTACCTCCAGCACCATTGTGGACGAACTTTCCGAACCCACGTCGTATCAAACACTCCATTGCAGCACTCGATAAGATCGTTGCAAAGCACATCAATGGCGAAAAATTACTGACAGGCTATGGTAATACCCTCTTGGCCACTTTAGTCGAATCCCGAAATAGCGAGGGGGTAATTTCAACCGCATCAATCCGCGAAGAGATGATGTCTCTTTTGATGTCAGCACATGAAACAGTTGCTACAACATTATCATGGACATATTATCTGCTTGCACAGTCTCCCAACGCAACAGCACGTCTAGAAAACGAGATCCTGACGCAAATCGGAGATCGTCCCTTAGAGTTAGACGACTTACCACAAGTGCCTTATGTCAAAGCCATCATTCAAGAGTCGATGCGCCTGTATCCACCTGCGTGGACAATTTCACGTCAGGCTATAGAGACAACAACACTGGCAAATATTGAAGTCCCCATTGGTTCACGAATATTCATCAATCCGATTACCCTGCATCGTGACGAACGTTGGTTTCCGGATCCACATAAATTCAATCCAGATCGATTCATTGGAGGCGATATCAAAAAGCACAGCTACCTCCCGTTTAGTACCGGAAGTCGTAAGTGTATCGGTCGTGAACTTGCCATGTTAGAAGCGCAAATCTTGTTGATCAGCATCGTGCAACACCTGTATTTTCACAGAAACGATACACGTCAAATTGAGCGGGAAGCGCTTATTACACTGCGTCCTAAACAGCCCGTTATGTTAACTTTTGAAAAGAGAAATTGAATGATTAGCGTGATTGCCACTGTCTACAACGAGGCAGGAAACATAGAAAAATTATTGGACTCGCTCATGCGGCAAGCTCTGCCAGCGGATGAAATTGTCATTGTGGATGCAGGCAGCACAGATCAGACAGTCGCTATCATCCAGTCTTATCAAGACAAATTGCCCATAAAGATATTGACAGAATCTGGGTGTAATATCAGTCAGGGACGAAATATTGCCATTGAAGCAGCAAAAGCTGAGATCATCTGTGTAACAGATGCGGGGTTACAATTGGATGAACGCTGGGTTGAAGCATTAGCAACTCCGCTGATAGAGAAACCATCGTTGCAAGTCGTTGCCGGATTTTTCTGGCCAACACCACAAAATGCGTTTGAGTTGAGTATGGGCGCGGCAGTTGGTCGACTCGTTGATGAAATAGACCCTGAGACATTTTTGCCCGGCAGTAGAAGTGTAGCCTACCGAAAAGAGGCATGGCTGGCGGTCGGAAAATATCCTGAATGGCTCGATTTTGGCGAAGACCTTGTTTTCATTATGCGTTTAAAAATGCGTTTTCATGTTTTTCATTTTGCGCCGGATGCAATCGTCTATTTTGAAACACGCCCATCATTAAAGAGCTTTTACAAACAATATTATCACTATGCACGCGGTGACGGAAAAGCAAATATTTGGCTAGAACGCCATCTACTCCGATATGTCACTTATGGTGTATTGATCCCCTCGATTCTATGGGCAATGCTACAAATTCATCCCCTTTTTATCATCGGATTTTTCATAGGAGGCGTGATTTATTTGCGTCAACCTTATCGACGATTAAAGGTGATGGGACAATCGCGATCATTTCTCGAAAATGTGCAGGCCATGATCGTTTTACCGGTGATTCGTGCGACGGGAGATATTGCCAAAATGATAGGGTATATTGAAGGAAGAATTTGGCGTGCACAGCACGATGTTCCAGATTGGAGGCAAGTCTAATCGTATTCATCACTTGTAATCACATTAAATCCTCAGAGAATGATACATGAACGAACCCATCAATGATGTAACTGTGGCACTTTTTGCAGGTGGCTCCGGCAGGCGTTTGTGGCCAATTAGCCGCGCGTCTTATCCGAAACAATTTGTCCCGCTTATCAACAACCAATCAACATTGCAATTGGCCTATCAGCGTCTGCAAAATTTGATCCCGAATAATCGGATATTCCTGACAACAAATCAAAGCTATGCGGAATTGGTACAACAACAATTACCAGATTTACCAGATCATCAAATTATATATGAACCGGAACGTCGGGATGTGGCCGCTGCTGTGGCATTGAGTATTTTCACATTATACCATCGGGATGGCTTGCGGGGGCCACTCTTGATCCAGTGGACAGACAATCATATTGAACAGAAAGCCGTTTTTCATGATTTATTGATGCGAGCATTTGACTTTATTCATGAAAACAATCAGCAATTTATATTTTTGGGGCAAACACCGCGTTATCCAAATGATAATCTTGGCTGGATTCATCTTTCCGAGCCAAGCGATACTGACGATAACATCACAACACATGGGTATCTGTCATCTGAATATCGTCCGACCTATGAAGACTGTATTCGATATATGCAAAACGGAAAAACGGTCTGGAATACAGGCTATTTTGTAACAAGCATCGAGTTCATGATAAGCAAATTTCATGAGTTTGCACCTGAAATTGCCTCGACCATCGAAACAATTGTCGTAGCTAAGTCTCCTCAGTTAATACAACCGCAATTAGAAACACTCTATCCTCAAATTGCCGAAATGACTTTTGATCATGCCTTTACCGATCACCTCCATACAGAAGACTGCCTAGTGCTTAAAGCTGACTTTGAGTGGAGTGATCCCGGCACACTATATAGTCTTAAGGAACTATATCCAACAAATTCGAGAGATGTTGTACAGGTTGGAAATGTAATTAGTCGAAATGCAGAAGATATGTTTGTCTACAATGCTGCCAATGACAAAACTATTGTTGCGGATCACATCAAAGATCTTATCGTCGTGAATATGCATGATGTTTTATTGATTATCCCGAAACATGCTGTGCGCAATATGTCCGGGCTAATCGACTATTTACGCGCAAACGGCCACGAAGCGATTCTTTAAGCTTTGACAATACACAGGTATAAACAAAAGGGGTTTTACATTGTTATCAGAAATACTTGAACAAGCTCACATCTGGACTGATCTTGAAAGAGGCTTGCTATCAGCTATGCCTGACCTGTCCCATCTTGTGAAACAGATACATTCTGGTGCGTTTGACCGGATTGTATTAACAGGTATGGGCGCATCATTTTACTCACTATATCCAGCAAATATTGCACTCGAAAGTGCCGGTATCCACACAAAAATGCTGGAAACATCAGAACTCATTTATTCGTTCTCCCACATTTTGACGGAACGTACATTGCTCATTGTTGTTTCGCAATCTGGTTATACTGCTGAAGTGATGCAACTTCTGAATATGCCAGCTCGCCATAACTGCTTTTTGCTAGCAATTACCAACAATGTCGATAGTCTTTTGGCACAAGCCTCAAATATTGTGATGGATCTCAGGTGTACTATAGAAATAGCACCATCTACAAAAACTTACACCAGCACGCTGCTGAATCTGTATATGTTAATAAGCATGATTATTGGCAAAGAGTCCGCAGATATTGTCTCCAAGATCCGAAATCTGACGGATGTTATGAGGCAACAAATGCCGATTTGGCAGTCTGAACTTGACCATATCTGTGAAAATCTATCCGCATGCGATCATTTCTTGTTTTTGGGGCGGGGCTCTTCAATAGCATCAGCAAAAGGAGCTGCCTTACTGTTCAATGAAGCGGTAAAAATTCAGGCTGAAGGACTTGAATTTGGACAGTATTTGCACGGCCCAATTGAGGCCAGATCAGATTCACAGTGCATTGTCATCTTTAGAAGCATAGAAGACCATTATTTACATTATGGCTTATATCAGAAACTTGACAAGCTAGGCAAGCAAATTCTACTTGTAGGGCACATTCGCTTTGATCACGCGATGTTTTTCTCCATACCAATTGCTAATGAGCCACAATTCTTGCCACTTCTCGAAATTATTCCGGTTCAATTAATGGCTGCAAAACTTGCACAACTTCGCAATATAAATCCATCAGAGTTTTCTGTGGCATCAAAAGTAACAACATGTGAAAGTTTAAGATGGGAGTTAGCTTAATCAATTTACGGTAGTGGTAAGGAATTGACTGATAAGGCATGAAAAGGCAATCTAGGAAAAGAGACTAAGCTAATCCGAGAGCTTTTCCATGATCGAAGAGATTTGACGATGTATACGGGATATACTATCTCGATATGGAGCAGGTTTCGCCTAACATCCAGCTGGATGAGCCTCTTTTGCCTGCATCTTAATCTTCTACTCATCTCTATCAGTATTTTTTGCATGTATCTGGTATCTATACCTGGCTGGCAAAAAATATCTAGTAAATGGCATTGTGGAAGTTGTGTAGAATTACAATCCCGACTTAAAAAAGCTATAGAACGGGAGTTTGTTGACCCATATGGGAATCCATTAAAGCGTCGATTTGGTTTGTCTGCGTTTAAGCAAGGCTTTGAGTCAGCATATAATAATGACCCTGAATCAAGTTGCCCGTATTTCGACCACCGTACTGTGAATGGTAGCGTTACATTTCCGCGGGCGTATCTAAAGAAATGGTTTGCAGGCAGAGAAGCATATTTTGATTTAACTTGTTAGAATGCTAAATAAACAATTCAACGTGCGACATTTAACCATCTGCGATAAAATAGGAGAATCATGTTCACTCCAGCACCAACGGTAGAAAACGATATGCCCAATATCACACCACATATGCAGTTAAATGCTGCTATCACGCCAAACGTCGAGCGATTGCGGTTTAAACTCCAGAAGATTCAAGCGACAATGGTTGAAGAGCAAAAGCTAGCTGTTCCCGGTCACCATGTTACCGCCGCGATTGCTATCTCATCAGCCGTCGAGCGTATGTATCACGATTTGCTTAATGGCAAACGCATCAATGTGTCAGCCTATGATGAGCAATACAAAGCTGAAGAATATCAGGCGGGTATGTCCATCTATATCACTGACGAAACAGCAGACACAATCGCCAGCTTAGCACGGCTCATATCAGTAGAGGCCCCAAATGTAGACACCAAGTGGCGTGGCAAAGTCAGTGCAAAAAAGGTCTGCTCGCTCGCCATCTATTACGTCATAGACACCTACTAAAAAACCACTCAATCGAGTGGTCTTTACCTTGTTAGTTATTTGGTTGAGGCTCTGGTGGTTTAAAGCCTGTCTCATCTACTTTATCTATCGGAACTTCATTTGGTAGACCATCAGTCACATTAACCCCAATTTGCCCCATATCACGAACAAGCTGGAATCCTTCATTTAATATACCAAGCGTCTCCGGCGGTAAACTTAATGCCAAACGTTCAATAGATGTTTGAAGCTGAGTATTTTTGTCTAAGATTTTGACCGCTCCCACGATTGTCAGTGCCCCGGTCACAACACCACCACCGAAGCTGGTGAAGAACTCTGCGATAATCTCAAACAAGATGACAATAACATCCGTGTCATTGTCCACGGGCAACACATCATCATTTGTCTGATTCGTCGCTACTATCGTCGGTATCGCGTCCGGCGTTGCCTCCTGCCCCATCACTGGTATTGCCAGCAACAGAAGTAATACTATCATCAATCTTTGTATCATGATTCATCTCCAATTCTTGAATACGTTGTTTTAATTGGTCTCGCTCTTGCTTTGCATCTTCTAATTGTTGTTGTAGGTTTTTCCGCGCTGTTTCGCCGTCTTGAACTTGTTTTTCTAATTCCAAGACAATATTTTGATACCGTGCCTCAATTGCTTTTACGTTGTTTTCAGCTGACTCCAAAGCGATTTTAGTCGATTGCAATTGTTGCTCGACCTTTGCCCGTTCGTCACGCTCCTCGGCAAGAAGTTGGTTGGCTGTATTTCGTTCTCGCTCCACACGCTGACGATACACCCGCTCTTCTTCAAGTTCTCTAGCGAGCTTGTCGGATTGGCTTTTTGCCTTTTTTGCATCATCTGCTACTGCATCGAGCTTGCGTGAAATCTCATCAATTGTTGTTTGCATCTTTCGGCGTTCATTATCGCGTTCAGTAATTAAATCACGACGCTCACTGTCCCATTTGGTACGCTCCTCAATTAAAGTCTGGTACATCCTCTCACTATCCTGACGGGCGTTTTCGGCTAGTTTTAAAGCATCATTTATGGATTTATCTTTGACATCTAATTCTTCACGGTGCTTGGTTTTTAATTCATCGACCTCAGCCTCATGCTCATTGGATTGCTGCTTGCGCTTTGCCTCTTCCTCTTTGAGTCGATTGTCCATACGCCGTGTGGTATTAATATGAGATGCAATGACCGAGATAGCAAGAATTAATACACCAAATAAGAATTGTTGGACGAGTTGTTCTATGGTCATAGCTCAATCGCCTCCATGAAATTGCATTCTGTTGCTAATATGGCTCGACAAGTTCACAAGATTAACATTTCATAGCTCATTTGTTCTATTATTTATTCTATCATAAGGCTTTCTCAATGTCGAATTATGACGATTTCAGAAACTGGATAATCGCCTGCATCTCAACATCAACTTCAACTTCACCCTGCCCACTAGCGCAGAAGATTTCCACTTCATGTTGCTTTTGGAATGTCGCTTCAGCTTCAATGTATTCTGCAATATCTAGCTCAATATCAATTGCTGTGCCACCAATCCCCCACGGACCACCTAACGCAGATGTTCGGTCTACCCCATTAATTTTTATACCTACGCTATCAGGATAATCAGTGTCGTCATTGATGCCATAATCAAGCTCATGAGTGTGGTTTGGCAATGTAATGTCGTGGGTGTGGTCACCGCTACTATCTTCTGTCCATAAATCTGAAACACCAGTTGGACCATAAAAATTGAAGATAGATAAACCACCGCCGTCAAACGACTTCGCCGCATATGGATAATACGGCGACACATCAGTCGAACCACCGGGACCAGATGTAGCTCTAAACATTCGATGATTATGGTCACCACCACCTGCACTTGTTGTTGCAGAAGCACCGCCACTTTTGGCTGCACTGGCTGTCGTTCGGAACGGTCGTGTCTTGATAAATAGGGAACACCGATGCACCGATAAAACGGAATCATCTACTCGCACAGGCACAATCGCGCTATGGGTGCTATCCATCTGACGCTGATAAACATATCCCCACACATTCGGATACGGCTGAATCCGGACATTGTTTAGCTCAACAGACTCTAATGCACCCACCACCACATCCTGCATATCTTGCTGATGCTTGTCGATGTTAGCGATGGTTAATGCCAGCGACACACCAGAGGTAGAGACCCGCTCCTCGACTTCCATAATCCAAAACTCACCTCGAATATCAAGAAAGCCTGTCTCAGATTTATCTTCCCGCCGAATATACCCTTTATAGTCCAGCGTGATTTTGTCACCCGGGCGTAATGTCTGGCGTGGTTTTCGGCAATTAATGGTGTATGTCGTGAGTTTTACACTATTACGTTGTAGCCAAGCCGTTGCCGCATCATACACAGATTCAGAAGCTAAAGTTAAATTTGCCTTTGAATTTGATATAGGCACAATATCAAACTTGACCGGATTTTTCTCAATCTGACCATAGGTACTGATACTACCCGCATCTGAGATGGCATACTCAGTTCGTCCGTTAATAGTCACTTGTTGAATATTGTACGGATAACCATTGACTATGGTTCGATTACCAGCGTCGTAAGCTTCTTTGAGCGTGACTGCTGCATCACCATCACCGCCACCGACGGGGACAAGCCAGTTAACAACCCCGCGTGTGTCATCTTTAATCTGAATCCGCTCGACAGGCAATATCAAATCGTTTTGCTCAATCTCAGCCGTGATATTTGTCATTCGACCGAATGCCACCAATCCCGTACTGGTGCCAAACGCCCCAAAATCAATTGATTTAGCGGTCAGCGATGGGCGGATATGTAGCCCCTTATCCTCCGCAATTTGAATAATCGCCTGCAGTGGATTGCCATTATCAAATCGAACAGCATAATCTCCCAAACCACTATCAACAATCGCAGACCACCCACTCGCCTCTGCGACAAGGTTGTCAATAATCGCCAATAATGCTTGTTCTGGATATGCTCGATTGCGACCTAGTGACGGGAATGTCAATTCTTCCATGTCATCAGGCCCCGATGCTGTAATGACCGCCCCTGACTGGGCATCACTTTTGCTAATTCGCCGTATAATGCCACGACCCAACTCTCGAACAGTTGCATCTATTTCGGCATATACCCGAATCCGCCGCTCATTCTGAATCAACTCGTTGGCGCGCTTATCCGTTAATGGGAACGATAATTCAATTGACCCTTTAGCATCCAACCGTCGCTTGATAGATACGCTGGTCAATGTATCAACTGGCCCATCACCTAGCTTATTGCCAGAGGCATCGTAGACATCACACCAAATCAGCACACGCCACCTCTATTGTGATGTAATTAGCGACGCGATAGCGAAAATAGCAATAGCATCGAGCGCATTCCGGTCATCTTCGCTAGCAGTGCGATATTCAGCCATAAACACCTGCAATGTAGCCAATTGCTCCTCATCATCCTGATATGCCTGCAACGCAGCAACCTTCATGTCAGTTAGAGAACCTCCAAGCTTTAATAACGAAAATGCTGAGAATATCGCCTTCAAGTGCACCGACCGTGATTGACGACCTCTTACAGCTTCAAACACAGCCACAGGGGACACCAATGCACTTTCATTTGGGTAAGCAACCCCCGCGTCAAATAGCGTATCTTTGTTGGCTTCACCGTAAGCATCAATATTTGTATCTTTAGGAAGTAGAAGGCTTGCAACTTTAACTGTTGTATTCTCTCGAATTAGATAGGTCATGCTGATACGACCATCGACTTGTACGGTGGGCGTTAAATATGTAATTGTCTTAGCCATTATGCCACCTCAACTTCAGCAACGATGTCTAGTGTACTACCAGACACATTCTTAAATGTCGTTTTTGTGTTCGGGTCACTTGCTGCCCCATCATCAAAGCGTACTGCTATGTCTCGTGTCCCACCCGACCAGCGTCCAATAACCGCTGGTTCATCATATTGTGTGCCTTCTGCGAAAATTTCAAACACAGCATCTTTTGATTCCGCTGTCCACGAACTTGATGTTTCATTCATCATTTCACCGTCGGCATACGATGGCGAGCTACCATCTGCCCCCCACTGAACATAATTAGTCTCAGACACAGCCCTATCTGTACTTAAAACAATCCAGTAGGTTGTCGAACCAGAAATGCTAAATGAATTAGTAAACGTAAAAGTGATGTCACCATAAGAAGTGGACAAAGACGATTCAGCTACTGTAGCAGTCGCGTTAGCATCAACCAGTGTCCCAGATGGTTCTCCCGAATTATCTGTTTCTATACGAAGTGTCAATGTCCCTGCTGGTGACCCAACCTTTTTCAACCATAAGTTGATGATCTTAAGTGTCTGCGCTCCGGTGACCTGAAAAGATTGGGCTAACTTATCTGCTCCATCGTTATATGTAGCAACCTCCATCATCTCAATCTCGCTAATAGATAAGCGACCGTTACCACCATCTGCGGTAATTACTATTTGATAATAACGATAAGCAGTTGCATTAGTGAATGTAAATGTCTCGGTTGTGCCCGATACCCATGAAGAATAACTTGAGTGCGTATCTAGGATATCCCAGTTTGTGTCATCGTTTGAACCCTGTAATGTCCAGTCCGCTGGTGCTCTTGTCGGGAATGAATCACGCGGTCGCATAGTGTATTGCTGAATTGTTTTTTCGTTGCCAGAACCGTAGTCAATCTTCCAAGTCTCGGAGGTCTCACCACTATCAGTTTGCCATGCCGTCCCATTGTCATCGTCAATGGCATTGGGTGCCTCAAAACCCGATACTCCAGCGGTTGCGGTAACTGTCTGACCGCTTGTGACATCACTGCCATATGTCGCTGGGCTACGATCCCGCAACCCTACATCCACATCTTGATTACTATCGGCATAACTTGCCAATGAACTGCCTGCTACAGTTGTACCAACATAGGCTCGCACTTCCCGATGACGACTTTGGACATCAGAATGATGCTCAATTGTTAAAGTCCCATCATTAGCGAGACTCTCTCGCTTAATATATCGAATTGGCTTTGGTTGTATCAGAATTGCTGTTTCACTGACCGCATACCCCATCTCAGCGACTGCTATCTGCCCACCACCGCTTGTGACATCAGGTTTAGTTTGTGTATATCCTCCCGGTGTCGTGCTAGCATAAACCCGTCCTTCTGCCGTCAGCCCACTAAAGCCAGACACCTCACCTAAAATACGGATACTACCTGTCGAAGATGACGTAATACCGCCTGATTCATTAACACAGCCTTTTAAACTACCTGCCAAAACAGTGGATGTAGCATCTGTGTCCAGCTTATACCACATACCATCGCTCTCATCGAGAAATACCATGTCGCGCTCAGACAGATTCTCCCCAGCCGTTCCCGTGCGGTCAACAGGTTGCGCCCCACCACCCGCTTGTGCTGCCCATGACACACCGTTTGCGCCATCAGACACAGGGACATACCCACTGTTCGCCCCGTTGCTATCCATTGCAGTTACGCGGATTTTCCCCGATGCAGGTAGCAGAAGATTTAACGCCTCTAACGCGGTGGATAATGTCAACTGCAAAGTCTCATCCGCACCGTCATCCTGCTCAGACTTTGTAATCCCACCACCAGATACAGTCAGTTTTTCATTTAATGTTCCGACGTGTGTGTCGTTATCAGTAACTGACAGCCGTCCATTACGCAATGCACTTTGAATATCTGTAATCGCTGTTGTGACATCGCCTGCATTTGCCAGCTCGCCATCGACGAGCAGACTCACATCTGGTGCAATCGCTGTTTTTAATGCCGTCATATCTCACCTCTAAATAAAAGCATGTAAGTATGAAAATCTCACACGCGCTTGGTCACTAGCATTCGCCATCGTGACCCGTATTGAATTTGCACCAGGGTTAAGCCGAAACCACTGCGCCCTTGTAGCTGTTAAATTGGCGTAGGCATCACTGCCATTCTTCTTGACGGATTTTGCACGACAATTAATTACAACCGCATCGCCTGCCACCAAAGTGTCTGTGAACGTAAGTTGGTCTTTTACAACACCGCCCACGAGTCTCTGAATAACAATATTTTGAGCGGTTTCGCCTGTATTACAGCTAATCGTGATGCGCGGGAAGGTTTCCACTGTACCACCAGAAACAGTCTCCGTCAGGTCAGTGAGTACACCAGAGACAGCCTGTTGCGTAGCTGTCCCGCCCCAATGCGATTCACCCCATACGAAGAACCCCCACTCCGGTGCTTCCGTCCCTTGCTTGTACCAGTGTGGGTCACTCACTTGGAAGCTAAACTTCGCCTCCATCATGATGCCTGTATGTGCATTTTCGCTGTGATTTGTTGTCAGGTTATTCAACCGAGCCGAACACCAACGCTCCTCTTCGGTCTCGTCAGCAGGTTGCATGTACAACCGCCCTTTCTTTTGGCGTGATGCCGAACGCAAGGTGTCCAACCAGCTCACCATGGCAGATGCTGGCGTGGCTTTATGTTTAAGCGTTCCTTGCACATTCCCGATTTCGCCGGGAGCAGGGTCTACCCCATATTCGTCATATCCTCCGTGCGCACCCGGCAACCGAACCGTTCGTGGCACAACATCACCGAAGTTATCTCGCCAGTCCTGAACGTATTGCAAATCATATTCGACATTCCCATTGTCAGTTGGCACAACAAATCGGGTTATGCGATAAATTCCTGTCATCAGTTCCCCCGACCTTTCCAGCGGTCCATCAGCTCGTCCATGACACCTCGTCCCGCAGCACGTCCCTCTTCATATGAGTTCGCCTTCACAACAATATCGCCGTGAACTTGCATGCCACCACCGCCAGCCCCAGCCAGCACTTGGTCGAAGTTCGGAATAAACGTGCCATTTGTGTTTGGAATAAATACCTCTGGTTGTGCCCCTGTACCAATTAGATATGGATTGCCAGCCAAACCGGGGCCGCCGTTATCACGTAGACCAAATTCTGATGCAATTGCTCCTATAAAATCTACTTGTGCTAAATCTTCCGGCGATGCACTCAAGATTGTCCCAGCATTTGCCCCTATATCTCCTAGCATATTTAAAGCATTGCCAACCGTATCAATAATATCCTCAAGTACATCTAAGACGGGTAACAGAACATTTATACGAATAAAATCAAATATTTCTTTCAGCTTAGTTTTAAACGTCTCCAAGTGGGGTTTAACAAATATCCAGAACCCAACTAGAAAATCCCGAATACCTTCTAATGCGGTAGTAAATGGCCCTTCGATAAACTCTTTAATTTTGGGCAAGCCAGTCGTCATAAACCAATTGTACAAGTCTGTTAGCGCAGGCTTAATCGCTTCCCAAATACCTTTGAGAATATCAACAAATGCTTGAACAGCAGGCATAATCCCAAATTCAATAAAGTCTTTTATTAGTGGCAACCCTGTAGACATAAACCAATTAAAAAGGAATGTGAGGAAAGGAGAAACATCTGTCCAAATCTTTTTGAGTCCATCAATAAAACTTTGGATGGCTGGTTTTACAGTAAAATTGATAAAGTCGATTACACCGGGCAACACATCTGTCGTAAACCAGTTAGCAAGATTTTGTAGACCCGGTAGAACTACCGTATTGATGAAAGTGATAGCGTCATTAAATCCCTGTTCCAACCCATCAATAAATGAAGAGTCACCAAATACTGCTCGCAGACCACCAAATACTGTGCCTCCATTATTCAGTGCTTCAAAGAATCGAGTTACTCCGGCGACAGCATCACGGAATACCTGACCCAAATCAACACCCAAAGCTTGCAGTGCCGTCATTACAATGCCAATCGGGTTGGTCAGCGATAGCAAAATCCGACCAATGTTAAAGAGTTGCTCCATATCAACATTGGCGAACAGATTATCCAAGAATGTTCCAATTTCTTCAAACAACGGGCGTAGGGTTTCTACAATACCACTAATTGTATTGCTGATACTTGTAAAAATACCGACGAGGAAATCAACTACTTGAATTGCTGTATCACGCGACATGCCAAATGCAACCAGAACACCTTCAAGTGAACTTTGTTGCGTTTCACCTGTTGCGCCTGTGCCAAAAATACCTGCAATAGCTTCTGCTAAACCAAAGTGCTCAAGGTCCGCCATAAAGAAATGTATAGCATTTCGTATCTGGCTTATACCATCTATCAATCGGTTTAGCACAGGTTGAACATAGACTTTAATCTTGTCCCAATTACGAATCATAATCGTCGCAAGACCCGCAACCCCTGCCGCAACCAAACCGATAGGTGAAGCTAATGCACTAATCAGGATGCCGATAAGCGAGACAATTTTCCCTGCCCCCCACAATGCAGAGGCAAAAACTACAACCCCACTAGCAACGCTAGCAATAGTTTTGGTTAACTCGGGATTTTCACGTGCCCATGCTGTGATTCCATTAACAACATCAATAATCTGTTTTAAAAACGGAGTTAGAATACCTTCCATAAATGGAGTCAAACCCTCGATCATTAGGGTTTGGATAGAGCCTAATAAACTATTGACTGTCTGATTAAATCCTTTCATTCGTTGGGCTGCAATATCTGTTGCACTTTGTTGTTTTTTCATTGTTTCTTGCATGTCTACAATGCCATCTGACATGCGTAATGCGTTGAAGGTGGCTTCACCTTCTGCGCCAGCAAGGGCTTGAATCAAGCGAGTCTGGTCTTCCATAGTCCGCGAATCAAGTGCGTTACTTAATTCTTTCATTACCGTATCGAGATTGCGGGTATTTCCACTTGCATCGTATAACGATACACCTAACTCTTTCCAAGCTTCTTGTGTTGCAGGAACTTGTCGGTTCATATTACGAAGCATTGAGCCAAGACCATTGCCTGCTTTTGTACCGCGAATCGCATTTTTACTAAGAATTGCCATAATTGCGGCAAGCTCATTGGTCTTGATACCAAAGTTATTTGCTGAGCCAGCTGCTTCAAGCATTGAGTTTCCAATTTCAATCATGCCACTCGGAGATGACCCTGCGGCACGGGCAAGTTCGTCAACGACTCTGGCACTATCTTTAGCTTCAAGTCGGAAGGCAGAGAGGATATTAGTAACCGTATCGGCAGTTTGACCAAGATCAGATCCTGATGCTTGCGCCGCATCTAAAACACTAGGAAGTATATCTTTAGCATCTTTAGCAGATAGACCAGCTGTTAACATTTGAAGAAACGCATCTGAAGCCTGTTGGGCACTAAATGTAGTATCAGCTCCCATCTTTAAAGCTTGTTGACGGATTTTTTCAAGTTCTTCGCCAGCAAGTCCTGTTCGTGCGGCGATTTCATTCATGGATTCTTGGAAATTACCTGCTGTTCGCAAACCAGCTAAGCCCACGGCAGTGATCGGTGCCATCCACTGATTGATAGCTCCGCCGATACTACTCATACTATTACCGATACCTTGCAGGGAATTACCAATACCGCGAACCCCATTTTGGACATCGCGTTGTGCTTGTTGCATGGCTTCGGCAACATTTGTAGAAATGACTACCTTGCCATGCGCGTTGCCGAGGTTAAACCCCTGCTGTTGAGAGTTAAATACCATCAGACCATTTGTTCTGTCACACTACAAAAAAATTAGAAGTCAATGACATCTTCGTCGGATGCCTCCAACAACGCTGTGATGGAGACTGCTCGTGTTTGTTTATTAAATATTTGCTCAATCGTATGTTTGGGCTTGCCCTTCTTGTCTCGCTCATTGAGCTTGCCATCCACCCATCGACCAAAATATAAAACAGACTCATCAAACTGATATGCAAGCCAGCGGTTCTTGATATTAAGAATCTGGCTCGGACTCCGATGGAATGTTGTCGCTTGGTTGTACAGCGACCACACTGCCTTCTTGTTGTTCAAGAAATTTAGTAGCATTCTCGAACTGCGCTCGCCCTCCCATGCAGTAAGCGATAAGCAACGATTTATCATTAAACGGAATCATGCTGGACAAAATCCCCTTGCCTTCCTGCACTTCTTCCATCGTGTCAACAATAGGAGGATTTGCAAAACAAGCGCGAGCCAATTTGTCTAACAGCTCTCTAAAGCGTTTAAAATCGTCGCCTTCCATTTGTACATTCTGGGTTTGCGTGGGTGTGATGTCGCCTTGAATCATGGATAGCAACACATTCGGTATTTGCCCATCACCCATCAAGATGTCCATCACATCGACCTTCCGTAGCCCGACATTCTTTTGAGCATACGGAAGATGTACAATCTCATATTCCTCAACCCATGCTGAAATCGGCGTAATTTCAAGTGGTTTGTGTGTTTTGTTAGTCATTAGTCGAACATCCCATCGAAGAAGGTATCAAACCCGCTTGCATCGGATGGAATCGCCGCTGCGGTTTCGTATTTCTTGTACCGCGAGACCTTGCGAATTGTTGTTGATGGCGAGAACATATTAATGCTGACTTCTGCAACCCGGAATGTGTTCTGTTCGACATTGAACCCCGGCACAGTTTCTAGCATACACTTTGGAAATCCTGCGATTACATTTGCCCCTGATGGTGAGGCAAACGCCGCGATAATGCCAAAGTATGGCAACCCTGAACCGCCGACTTGAACATCAACTGTTTTGACTCGGTCTGGAGCGCTATCGCTCTCTGACGAACTATTGGATGTCATAATGGCGAAGCTTGCCAAGTCCATCGAAGCCTGCACCAGCGTTCCGGTCGCTTTAATCGGAATCGCCAACGACTCGACGATTAATCCATATGATTTAATCTCGTCAGTGTCGGACTCAAATTCCCAGCTCAGTTGCTGACCATAGTCAATCAGAGCGGGTGTCCCATAGCTATTATCACTACCCAGTGCCGCTACATACATAGCAGTGATATTCTGAATTACATCACCATATTCAGGCATGGTGGTCTCCTTTAACTTCTAATCTGCGTGTTCATAAAACGGATAAATTTAAACGGAATATTGCCGTGTTCTTCGGCGTTACCTTCACCGCTGATATGCCCCATGATGAGGAACACCAGACTGCGGTCGTCTGCATCAATGTATTTGTTATGCAACAGCACCTTCATCCGCGAGATAGCCGATTCAATGGTGACATAGCCGATATTGTCATACACATAAATCTCGATGCTCTGCAACTCTCCACCGATAAGATACGGTCCTTTCGGGTCAATCGACTTAAACCGCACAATCGCAAAGGGATTGACTTGCACCCCATTGGCTTTGCGTGGAATCTCATCAGACCCACCGCCATTGGAGCTAAAATCCTCAGCATTGTGAATACCACCTGTCAGCAACGCAGATAACGTCGCATCATCAGACAGCAGAGTAACTAGAGTCTCGTTCAGGTTTGCCATCAGCCAAATATCCCTTGCAACATTTTCCCAACAGCATCAAGATGGGCTTGGATGGTATCCCACACAATTCCCAGTTCACCGCCCTTCATGGTCTCCAAAGCCACTCCATATTCCATACCATGAGACAAGAATAGCATCACAGTGTCAGATGCAAGATTTTTTACATCTGGATATTCCACACTGCCGGGTACATTGGGTTTTGATGGAGCTTCACCGTCAATGTATGCGGCTAGAGTTTGTCTAGCATTGCTTGAACGGTCATTCCATCTTGCGTTCTCTTTGGCATATCGCTCAAAGACGGCTTGAAAATACCGAGCAACTTGTTCAATAGCAAACTCCACCTTATTGGTGTATTCCTGCATCCGCTTGAACATGCTGTCTGTACCTGACCACTGCACGTTTGTCACGATAACACCTCACATGTTGCCTGCACTTCACCGGGGACAAGAATCACTTGCACAACACGATAAATCTGCCCATTCACGGCAAATCTATCACCTCGCTGGATGTTTGTATCAGCCACCATCGGATGATTCTTTACACCAAACACAATTGCGTCTCGACGTGCGGACATGCCACCGCCTTCCCCTTTGCGCTCAGAGTCCATTGAATTATCAAATTCAATCCGAACCGTCTGTGTATCCAGCTCAGTCTCATCTTTTTGGATGATAGTAATGCTTGTCGGGTTACGATTAATCCGATTCCACGCATCCACTGCGCGACTTGTTGCACTAATCGGTTCATTACCCTGTCCTAGCCATGCGTCGAAGTTAGCCATCACCAACCCCAATCATTTGGCAAGCTTTTCCGACGATACGAATCACCCGGCTTCCGCTTATTGCGTGGGGGGCGTTGATTGAGACCAACAATCTTTGCCGATACCTGACTTTGGTTCGATAGTCCACGATAATACGTTGCCATCTTGCCCAGATTGCTAAAAATCTGAGACCGTTTTTCGCTGGATTCATTCTGCGTATAATCAGTAAACTTGACCGCATTTGCCATCAATTCTTCATAGCAAATCGCAATCGCCTCATTCAGGTCGCTGCCTGCTTCGGTATAGATGGCATTCAATTCTTCTTCTGTCCAAACCGTACCAGCAGAATCCCCTACTTTCCGTCGAAGGCTAGCTAGTTGTGTTTCGGTTAACGTTGCCATCAGCTATACTCCTCGATTAATGCCTTGATTTGCTGTGCAGAGTGTCGCCATGTTTGATGTTCTCGTAGCCACTCGCTTGATGCACGACCTAACATGGATGCTTGGAACTTATTCTCATAGCACCAGCGCATATGCTTGGCAATTTCTGCCACATTCGACACTGCCCAACACCCATCCTTCGTTTTCAGATGCGACGGTCGAAGCGTATACTCCTGTAACGGAATCGCCCACTTGTCGATGCCCACTGACAACCCTGACCAGTCAGTCGCAATCACAGGCAAGCCCATCATCGCAGCTTCTCGCGGAGGCATGCCCCACCCTTCCCCATAAGACGGGAAGACAAAGCAATCTGCTGTCCGATACACGTCTGCCATGTTGTCAACATCTGCTTGCCAAACTTTTATCCGGTCATCAGCAAATATCGCGTACTGCACCGCTGACCAGCTATCCTCACGAATCTTGATAAGCAATCGCACATCGTCATCGGTATCGCCAAATGCCTCGAAGAACGCCATCCAGACTTGTTCAACCCCTTTACGCACACCTCTGTCGCCAAGACAGACAAATGTATAGGGTCGCTCTGGACGTTCCTTAATCAATGGGAATTCATCTGGGTCAGTGCCACCATGCACCACATGAATCGGCACACAGACACCGGCTTTTGCAAAGGTCTCAGCATTATGCTCACACAACACAATCAGCCGTTCACACTCGTCGTTGATGATGTTCGCCCATCCTTGCGGAATAGACGTATCCTCATACATCGTGAACGCCCACTGCCGTTTGATACCAGTCGGATACAATTGCGGTTGCGTCAAACTGATTGTCAGCTTATTTTTATCGAATGAATCAGCACCTAACTGAGTTGGCACAACATCCATACCAAGCGCAGATAACTCACGCACAAAGTACGCATTCATCCGCCCATACCCGGTATATTTATCGAACTTGCCAACCCAGTTAACTTTCATCGTTTGCTACCTAGCTGATCGTCGGATTCTCGTAAGTTGCACCACCAGAAGCAATCTGATATGCCACACCATTCAAGCGGTTGTTGACATTGACACCATGTTCAGCATCAAATTTCAGATAATCCAGACGCGGGGTAAGACTACGGTCAACTTGTGGTATGACCAACATCCCGAAACCACCGCCATGGGGGCCAACATTGGGGTTATACCGAATAGCGAGTGGGTTACGGCTATCGTTGATACCAAATGATTTACCCATCCAGAAGTAGCCTGTTGGGATACGCTCATGATACCGAATCTCGACCAACCCATGTTTGGTGTTTAAGAAACCAATCGGCTCTCCCGGTACACCCTCTATATGCCCGAATACCCGTAAGATATCGGAGCTACCCGCATTAACTTGAATGCGTTGGGGAATAACATCAACAAAACCTGTCATACCTTCATATTTCTCAATATCGGCTTCACTCACCAGCACCACTTTGTCACCTGTTAACCCATGATGTGCCAGTTCCTTAGCCGCATTTTTCGCTGCTGTCAGGACATTAGATGAACTGATGGCACTATTGGTTCGGAAGAAATGAGTATGTGAGCTGTTAAACGAATACCCCATCCAATCCGGTGGAATGAAGTTTAGGTTTGTGCCTGTGCCAATTGCCCATCCAGGTGAATATCCTTGCCCGATACGAATTTCGCTTGTGCTCAACATACGAGTAATCACATCGTAATCGACTCGATCACGCCAACTATCCCGGATTTCATCAAGATCAAAGCGGATGTCTTCTATATTTGCCTCTCGTAGATAGCTCACTGACCATGCGGTGGCATCGTTGTACGGGGTGATGGCAAGCATATGTCCAATCGTATCCGAGCGAATTGGATCGGGGCTGTTAAACTCCGAACGAACCGGGGTCATACGACGGGTGCCATTAGCTTGACGGTATTTAGCGTACAAACTTCGGGTGAATGTGACAAGTCCACCATATTGTTGTTCCAGCTCTGTGTTGACTTCACCAATAGTCATTGCAGCAAGGGCAATGACCTCTTGCGGAGTCATGCCGTCGCGCATTTCAAAATTCAAGATATAAGAAGCATCCACCCCTGTTGGTAGAGCGATGTCCAAAAGTGCGGTCGGTCCTAAAACTGCCATCGTTAATTCTCCTTATCAACTGCGCCGACTAGCTACTGGTAGCCTCGGCAATATCTGGATTGACGAAGAAGACTTCGCTTTCCAGCGCACGTCCACAGCGTCGGGTGACTGTTCCAGCAGCATCTGCCATCAAACCATCTACCGTGCTAGTGGTATCTGCCAGATAGTAGTCAGTTGTTGGGTCAAGTGCTGTACCCGGCATTGCCACAGGGCCAAATACAACAGCTGTTACAGTTTCACCACTGGCAACAGCTCCGTCAGTCGCTTGCTTGCTACCCGCGACAATCAGCACAACAGTGCCTTCACTGGTTGCTGCTTCCGCGGCATCGGTTTCGTTCAGTTGACCGCTAGCATCAACATACGCCCAGCGACCACACTGACTAGCTTCCGCCATCACAAATTGGCGAGTGATTGATCCCAATAGAGGTCGTACTTTGCTTGCATCAATTGTTATTGTTGCCATCGTTAATTCTCCGTATGGTTATCTGTGCTACGATTTCATGCCGAACTTAGCTTTAAGGTTTTTACGCCCATCTTCGGTCTTGACCTGAGACTTAAAGTCCATGGTAGGTTGCTGACCACCTACAAATGCTGACGGTCCTGCCATCGCATCGCGGACTGCCTCAGCAACCACTTGGAAGCCATTGTCCCAAAGAGCTTGTGCAACTTCCTGCACGCGATTCACATTACGGTCGTCGCTCATCTGTGTGACAATTTGTGCTTGGAAGTTCTGACGAAGCGTATTCAAGCGGTTGGTATTGGTTTCACCAGCCACTTGCCAGTTGGTCAATTCAGCCACCTGGTCGGATACGGCACTCTCAAAGCGTTCTTGCTCCATCTCTTGGACATTGCGGTGATATTCTTCAATGCATGTCACGATATTGACACCATCCCCCAGAATCTGGGTTAGGCGTGTGACAGTTTCATTCATTTCACGGACAACAGCCACGATGTCGGCATCATCCGGCAAGAATGCACTGATCTCCGTCACGACATGTGCATGTTGACGCATCTCAGCCAGTTGTGTTTCTTGTGTAGTTACTTGCTGTTCCAGCTCCTGTACCCGCTGAGCATTTTCTGTTGCTTGCTCACGTTCAAGCGCACGTCGTTCAATCTCTTGAATCAACTGCTGTGGAACATCATTCAATGTGATTGGTTCAGGCATATCGCCCTCCTCATCATCTTGTCGGTTTTCAAATTCACTGGTCACGTCAAAGCTACCTGCGAGTTCCAATGACGCTCTGGTTGGTGGTGCAAAGTCCAACGTCTCAAGCACAAAATCACGTAACCTACGAGTCCCGCCATCCAGCTCTTCGACGATTGCCTTCCCGAAGAACGACACACCGAGTTTCCCGCCTGTTGCTTTTAAACGGCGGATATACTCGCGTACTTTCCCCGGTGGGATATAAGCCTTGCCCCACAAGATTTCTCCAACACGCATCACACCAACCCAAAAGCCTGCGAGCGGGGTCGATGATGTATCGCTATGAGGAAAGGCACTATCAAGTTCACCCATCGGCAAGTGCCCCATCAGTCCCTGAATCCCACCTTCGCGGAGTGCTGATTCAATCTCACTGACTAGATACTCGTCATAGATAACACCATTTTTTGATACTCGACCAACTTCGCTAATCTGCAATGTCACGAACAACGGGTCATTGTCGCCAGCCGTCAATGTGTCAACATCGACCCTTGCTAACGTCTGGACAGCTGGGCATGGTGCGCCACCCCCAAACTGTGTCACCAGCATATATTCCTGTACTTGCTCTAGTATCGCTCCGAGAACCATATCTATCCCTCATAGAAAACAAAAACGTTGCCAAACCCCTCCGGTGGAGTTCGCAACGCGCGCGTGTTGAAAAGTGATATACTTTTGCTTTCATTAATATAGCACAAATGTTCGATTTGTGCAAGCCTCAACGTTTGTGCTTTGTTCTATAGATGGTACAAATGAATAAATGCTAGTGCTGAAGAGCTTGAACTTGGTGTTGATAAGGCTTTTTAGTTCAAAGATGGTGATGGAAACTCAATCTCTAAAGTTGAGAGATTGAGCCATATTTTATAACAGTTGGCTGTTTAAGATAACTTATTCCCCTTCTGGATTATTGTTTGTTGATGTAAATACATGACCAGCTTCATCTACCAACACACCTTTCACCAAAAGAATGTTTTTCAATCGCTCGATGGCTACTTCTTTTTCAGCAAGTTCGGCTTCCAATTCATAAAGCTGAGCATGTAACAGCTCAACATTTGTGCCATAAGCTTCACGTACAGATTCCATTGCAACTCGAAAGCCATTACCATTGGACTCACGTTGCTCTGAAACAGGTGGAGTGTGCTCCGTCTTATCTTTTGTCTGATGTTGATAGACACGATAAATTACCATTCCCAGACCAATAATTAGCCCGGTAATAATTGCTTCAATAATTTCTGGGGTTAGATTCATTGAACCTCCTAAAATCAAGCATCCCGAAGCCTCTACTCC
>JGI12316J15309_10005644_pt1 | contig 127068 bp, 154 predicted proteins | sample MarCyaLeptolynsp_FD_15309 | JGI IMG/M metagenome (IMG submission 15309)
CCTGTCTGGGGTCGCTTGCATCGCAAGTCGCACCCCAATCACAGCGTGCCGCCCATTGAGCGGCAGCCTACGGCTTCACCGCTCTCGTGCCGGTCTGTCCATTCTGTGTTATCAACTGCACGAAAGCACTGTTAAGGCTTGCTGCATTTGAGTTCGGACGAGCCAACTCCCCAATCGTTGACGCTCACCTCGTATTTGCCCCTTGGGAGGTTATTTTGCGCCCATTTGGCCAGTTCGGTAGGCGGAAGGCCACTGACCAACGAAAACTTGTAATATTGGCCAGCTCCAGGGCCTCTCCAGTAGAATTTGGGAAACAGCCTTACAAGATCCAGATCATTGGTTGAGACGCAAACGGCAAAAAAATCGTTGTTGCGAAACGAAATTGATGGATTTACACGCCAGCAACTTTCGCCATCTCCAACATCCCATTCTCTTTTTTCGACGTCAATTCGCCAGGCTCTCTGCAGGTAGAGCAAAATACCCAAGGCAAAGGGCCGCGCATCACAACGCATTATCTTCAACAATTCGGTATCAAAAAACTCCTCCGTTTCGAGATCCGCTTCCGTTGCCCTGATCTGCCCGCTCAAAAGAAGCACAAGCACAGCAGTCACACCGAAACACTTTGCCAAATATGTCGTCATTCCGACACCCTCTTCAAATCTTGCACTCCTAAACTGCGCGCAGTCGACGATGCACATTCCAACACGGCGGATCCGCAGGCGTTTTCCGTATCGCCAGGGGATGCACATCCGAAGACAATGACGAAGAAAACAAATCGCCGACACACACGCAATAGATGCATAATAAGTTAACACACCCTGTTGAAATTGGCAATTCGGTGACCCAATGAGACCCTTCGAAGGCATTCGCGTGCTCGACCTGACCCACGTTCTGGCCGGACCGTTCGCAACCTACCAGCTTGCGGTGCTTGGCGCCGACGTTATCAAGGTCGAAGCGCCGGACAATCCGGATATGACCCGAAGCGAAGGTGTGATTCCCGAGCTCAACAGGGAAAACTACGGAACTTATTTCCTGTCCCAGAATGCGGGCAAGCGCGCCATCACCCTGAACCTGAAAACCGAGCAGGGCAAGGCGATCCTGCGCCGGCTGGTCAAGGATGCCGACGTCCTGGTACAGAATTTTGCCGGCGACGCGCTGGAAAAGCTCGGCTTTGGATATGAGGCCGTCTCCGCGCTCAACCCGTCCCTGATCTATTGCTCCCTGACCGGCTACGGGCGCACCGGCCCAAAAGCCAATCATCCCGCCTACGATGTGGTTATCCAGGCTTTTTCAGGTTTGATGGCGGCCAACGGAACAAAGGAGACCCGTCCGGTCAGGGTCGGACAGCCGATGGTCGATTATGGAAGCGGCGCCCAGGCCGCCCTGGCCATTTCCGCCGCTCTTTTTCAGCGCACTGTCACCGGCAAGGGGCAGCGGATCGATGTTGCCATGCTCGATGCGGCGCTGCTGATGATGAGCGGCGCGGTCGTCGACACCGATGCGAGCGGCGCGCCGCCGATGCCGCACGGCAATGCCCATCCCAAATATGCCGGCTATTGCGCCTATGACACAAGCGACGGCATGCTGATGATCGGCGCCTGGACCAACCGGCAATTGTCGCGACTGTTTGATGTTCTCGGAGAATCGCAACGCGCCGCGGACGTGCTGCAGACCGACCGTGCCGAGATCGGCCTTGCGCGCGAGAGCGATCAACGCATCATCGCCGAACACCTGCTTGAGCGCACCGCAGACGAGTGGGAGGCGATCCTGAACGAGGCAAGGGTGCCTGCGGCGCGGGTCCGCGAACTCGATGAGGCCCTCGCCCACGAACAGGTCGCATCGAGAGCCGTCCTGCAGGAGAGCGGCGGGCACGCGTCAGGAGACGCCGGCAGAAGACTCCCCGTAGCAGCCTATTCCTTCGCGCACGGTTCGCCGTCCATCGATCGACCGCCCCCTGCCCTCGGTCAGCACACGGAGGATATTCTGGTCGAACTCGGATACGAACTGACCGAAATTGCCGGGTTTCGCGACGCGGGCGATATTTGAATGTCCTCGATCGACTCCGCCGTCGGTTCGGAGTGAACCGCGCTTGTGTTCGCCAGTCCCTGTCAGCGGAACAGTCAGCCCAGCAAGAACTCCAGCCGCGCATCGACCCTGGATGGCGCAAACTCGACAATCTCGGCTTTGACCACGTTTTCAACCACAAACGGATCTTCGTTCACCCGATCCTGCAACGTCGCCAGTGAAACGTTATGGGCCAGGATTCCGCCACCGAGATTGGGCTGCAAGCTGCCGACCAGCAGAAACACTCCGTCGTCGAACCCTTTCTTGATCCAGTCATTGTGGCCTTGCATAAACGCGCCGGCCTTGGGTTTGTTGTCTGAAAACCTGAGAAATACGATGAACATCGCTTTCATCCTCCTGCCTGATTGTATGAACTTTCCGCATCCGAACACCGGTCCCCGACGCGAAGGCAGACCAGATCTATGTTAAATAATGACATTTTGTGACATATTAAATCCATGACACGTGCAGGCACCTATGACCGTCTCAACCGCCTAGACCTTCTGGCCAGCCGCTTGAAGGCGGAAGAACCGATGACCGTCGGCGACCTGTCCAGGGAATTCGGGGTGAGCTCCCGCACCCTGTCGCGCGACATTGCCATCCTGCGCGAGCGCGGTTTGCCGATCGAAGCCGATCCGGGGCGCGGCGGCGGGATCCGTCTGCATCGAACCTGGGGTATCGGCCGACTGTCGCTGAGCTATCAGGAAGCGGTCGAACTCCTGTTCAGCGTTGCCATTGCCGAACGGCTGGACTCGCCGTGGGCGCTTGTCAGCCTCTCGTCGATCAGGCGCAAGCTGGCGGCATCATTCGCGCCGGGCATGCGGGACCGGATCGACGGGCTGCGGCGTCGCATCCATGTGGGGTTGAACATGTCTGCCAGGGTGCTCGACAGTTTCAACCCTCCGGACCCGGCCTGCATGGAACCGATGTTTCAGGCGTTTCTGGAGATGCGGACGCTTGCCATTACCTATGTGGATGTCGAGGGACAGCGCACGGTCCGCAGCATTGAGCCGCACCATCTCCTGCTCAAGAATCCGGTCTGGTACCTGTATGCCTGGGACACGGGCAAAAACGCGATCCGATGTTTTCGCTGCGACCGGATCGAGCGCGCCTCGATCGAACCGGTCCGGTTTTCCGACCGTCCTTTCGAAGGGTTTGCCGAAGCGATGAAAGGCACCGACGCAACGCCGGTTTGAGGGGAGTCCCCGCCCACAGCGTCCGAAGGGGACATCGATTCCCGATTTGTCAGATCCGGTCCGAATACCTGACCTTGGCGTTGATCTTGTCGACCTTGAGATTGATGGAGCGGCGAAAGATCTCGGCTTCCAGATAGGCGATTTCGTCCTCGCGTTTTTCAGGCGTCGTATCGATGTACCAGGCCTTCGGCTGCCCGTTTTCGCCGGAATTCCAGCGATATCCCCGGGCTTTCAGGGTCTCCTTCAGTTCGAACGGCGCATTCTGGGCCCAGATCCGCAGCGAGCTCTTGCGCGCCGTCTGCAATAGCGCATGAAAGGCGAGTTCGCCGGAACGCGGCAGCGGTCTGGCCAGAAGCTCGATCGCCGCCTCACAATCGTTGAGTGCGCGATGCCCCTCGAAGAACAGGCCTTTCAGCATCAGGAGATAAAACAGCTTCGTTCCTTCCGCTCCCTCCGCCGGCCAGTCGATATCGGCCATTGAGCAGGCCCAGTACTTTTCCTTGAAAATCGGGCAGAACCGCTCGACGAAGGGTCTGTCGAAACGAGCGTTGTGGGCGACGATCAGATGCGCGTTGGCGACAAAATCGGCGACATCCTGGGGATCGATTGACTGGCCCGCGACCATCGCATCTGTGATGCCGGTCAGGTCGGTGACGATTTTCGGAATCGGCTTGCCGGGATCGCGCATTTGGTCGAACCCGTCGCCGACTTCAAAGATCCGTCCGTCGGCCGCATACGTGAACGGCAGCAGCGCAATCTCGATGATTTCTTCCGTGTCGGGGTTGAGCCCGGTGGTCTCCACGTCGAGCAGAATACCGAGGAACCGTGCCGAACCGTCATCGGGCTGGATCACCCGACGCGGTTGAAGCCTGCGCAAGACCTTGTAGTCCTTGTCGGCTTCAAGCCGCAACGCCATCGTTTCGAGTTCAGGATCCTGACTCACCGTACTTCCATCCAATCCGAACGCTTCCGCCCAAGCAAACCACCTTCATATCCCTCGTGCAAGAGATCTCAGCCCGAAACAGCGCCTTGTGGCGTTATTCGCTCGGACAGATGGCATCGACGATGGACCGTGCATCGAACCGGCTGTCCAGCATGCCATAGGTCGACCGCCATTGCCCGCCGAGCCGGGTGACGAGAAACGCCTCGGACAACACCCCCGGCGCCGCGGCATGCAATGCCGCCGCAGCCGCGGTCACGGCCAGTTGTTCGGTCAGGATCCGCGCCGTGCCGGAATCATCCAGACTGGCCGTCGCCAGTTTGGTCAGCACATCGGTAAAAGCCGGATGCTGGCGGCCGAAATCGGCTTCAAAGGCGGTGATCACGGCATCGATCGCGTCCGGCTGCCGGATCAGGACCCGCAGCACATCGAGGCACATGACATTGCCCGAGCCTTCCCAGATGGCGTTAAGGGGCGCTTCCCGGTAGGCCCTGGCGAGATCGTGCTCCTCCACATAGCCGTTGCCGCCGATACATTCGAGCGCCTCGTTGATGAAGGCCGGCGCCATTTTGCAGACCCAGTATTTGATCGCCGGCGTCATCAGCCGGGCATAAGCCGCTTCCTGGCCGTTTTCGGCCTGCCGGTCGAACGCGCGCGCCAGCCGCATCACCAGAGCGAGCGCAGCCGCTGAATCGAGCGCCATATCCGCCAGCACCGATTGCATCAGCGGCTTGTCGATCAGCGGGCCCGCAAAGACCTGTCGATGGCGACAATGGTGCACGGCGCTTGCCAGCGCAAACCGCATCAGACCGGCGGAGCTGACGGCGCAGTCCAGCCGGGTCAGATTGACCATCTCCAGGATTGTGCGCACCCCCGCGCCGACCTTGCCGACAAGAAACCCGCCGGCACCGTGGAATTCAACTTCCGATGAGGCATTTGACCGGTTGCCGACCTTCTGTTTCAGACGTTGCAGATGCAGGGGATTGACATCGCCGTTCGGCAAATGCCGCGGAACCAGGAAACAGCTCTGGCCATCGCTGCCCGTCGGTTTGCTGCCGTTCGCCTTGTGATTGCCTTCTCCGGTTTGCGCCAGGACCAGGAACGCGTCGCACATCGGCGCCGAAAAGAACCATTTGTGCCCCACAAGGCGCCACATATCGTCGCCCGTTGGCGTTGCAAGGGTGGTGTTGGCGCGCACATCGGTGCCACCCTGTTTTTCCGTCATCCCCATGCCGATCGTTACGCCGGCCTTCTGATCGGGAGGCAGAAACCGGTGGTCGTATTGCTGCGACATCGCCTTCGATCGCCAGAAGGCGTTGATGTCGGGCGCGTGCCGCAATGCGGCCATCGCCGCGCTTGTCATCATCACCGGACACAGATGCCCCATTTCCAGCTGGGCGCTCATGTACAGTTTGATCGCGTGCGCGAAATGGCGCTGTCCCTCGGCAAGATCTCCGTTTTCCCAGAGATCGCTGTGCAGCCCCGCCTCGAAACTGCGCCGCATGAGCGCATGGTAGGCGGGATGAAAATCGACCTGGTCGACGCGACGGCCGTGCGCATCGTGTGTGCGAAGCACCGGTTCATGCTGATTGGCCAGCCGGGCCATTTCGAATGAATCGGCGGCGCCGCAGAGTTTTCCGTGTTCGACAAACCCGCCCAGGGTGCCGCGCTCGAACTCCGACTGTGCCAACCGGATCAGCAGCGGATCGGAATGAAAAAGGTTTCGTCCGGCAAATGCCGGCGGCTGATTGGTGACCTCATGGGTCGCATGGAAAGTGTCGGATGCCATGAGTGCCTCTTGCCAGATGCTTCCTGCCGAAACCCTTCCGGCGATTCTCCGGACAAGGTTTGTGTGGACAGGCTAGCACGGTTCGCATGCTTTTCCTTGTCGGCTGCAAAAAATGTGGCTAATGCAGTGGCTTTGATGACAGCCATTGCAAATCTTCCCAGCTACGCCTTCCCCAACCGACATCTTCTCGGCATCGAAGGCCTTTCACCCCAGGACATCACCGCCCTTCTCGATATGGCCGAAGCCGCCGTCGGCGTGAGCCGGCAAATCGAAAAGAAGAAGGCCGTGCTGCGCGGACGCACCCAGATCAATCTGTTTTTCGAAGCCTCGACGCGGACACAATCTTCGTTCGAAATTGCCGGCAAACGCCTGGGCGCCGACGTCATGAACATGTCGGTCTCCGCATCCTCGGTCAAAAAAGGCGAGACCCTGGTCGATACGGCATCGACATTGAACGCCATGCGGCCTGATATTCTCGTCGTCCGGCACCATGCCGCCGGCGCCGTCGAACTCCTGTCCTCGAAAGTCGGATGCTCCGTCATCAATGCCGGTGACGGTGCCCACGAACATCCGACCCAGGCGCTGCTCGACGCCCTGACCATTCGACGCAACAAGAACAGTCTCGCCGGCTTGATCATTTGCATCTGCGGCGACATCCTGCATTCCCGCGTCGCCCGTTCCAACATCCTGATCATGAACGCGCTCGGCGCACAGGTGCGCGTCATCGCGCCGTCGACCCTGTTGCCGATCGGCATCGAGCGAATGGGGGTGGAGGTCTTTACCGACATGCGCGCCGGCCTGAAGGATGCGGACATCGTCATGATGCTGCGCCTGCAGCGCGAACGCATGGACGGCGCCCTGGTTCCATCCGTGCGGGAATATTTCCGATATTACGGACTTGATGCCGAAAAGCTCGGATATGCCAGCCCGGACGTTCTTGTGATGCATCCCGGCCCCATGAACCGGGGCGTGGAAATCGATCCGGCGATCGCCGACGGTCCGCAAAGCCTGATCCAGGAACAGGTCGAGATGGGCGTCGCAGTCCGGATGGCGGTCCTCGAAGCCCTTGCCGCCCACCTTCCGAACGGTTAGCGCCATGATGACCCCGCCGCACAGCACGATTCGATCCGACACGACCCCGGTCGTGATCGAAAACGTTCGGATCATCGATCCGTCCCGCGATCTTGACGAAGTCGGCACCATCGTCGCCGTCAACGGACTGATTGTCGAAGCCGGAGCCGGCGCCCGCAACCAGGGAACGCCCCATTGGTCGCGGATCATTGACGGAACCGGCAAGATCGCCGTTCCGGGCCTTGTCGACATGCAGGTTTTCACCGGCGAACCGGGTGCAGAACACCGTGAGACACTGGCGTCGGCCTCAATGGCGGCCGCTAGCGGCGGCGTTACCACCATGGTCGTCATGCCCGATACGGATCCGGTGATCGACGACCCCGCCCTGGTCGATTTCATCCTGCGCCGGGCCCGCGACACGGCCTTTGTCAACGTGCATCCCATGGCCGCGTTGACCAAGGGGTTGAACGGCAAGGAGATCTCGGAGCTTGGGCTTCTCAAGGAAGCCGGCGCGGTCGCGTTTTCAAATGGACGCAATCCGATACGCAATGCCCAGACGATGCGCCGCCTGCTCGGCTATGCCAAGGATTTCGACGGTCTGGTCGTCCATCATCCCGTTGATCCCGACCTGGTCGGGTCGGGAGTCATGAACGAAGGCGAGACCGCCTCCCGGCTCGGGCTCATGGGCATTCCGCGCGAGGCCGAAATGATCATGCTGGAACGCGATCTGCGCCTGGCCGCCCTGTCGCGGGGGAGATACCATGCCTCGCAGATTTCCTGCGGATCCTCGGCCAATGCCATCCGCCGGGCGAAAGGCGACGGTCTCGTCATGAGCGCCGGCGTTTCCATCAACCACCTGACGCTCAACGAAATCGATGTCGGCGCCTACCGGACCTTCTTCAAGCTCGCCCCGCCGCTCCGGTCCGAGGACGACCGGCTTGCAACCGTTGAGGCGCTGGCGGACGGAACCATCGACGTCATTGTCTCCGGCCACGACCCGCAGGATGTGGAAACCAAGCGGCATCCGTTCGCCGACGCCGCCGACGGCGCAATCGGAATGGAGACCTTGCTGGCCGCGGCGCTTCGGCTCTGGCACAACGACCTGGTTCCGCTCCCCCGGTTGATCGAGGCCATGTCGACCCGACCTGCCGCCCTGCTCGGACTTTCCTCGGGCACGCTGAAATCCGGTGCTCCCGCCGACATCGCGCTGTTCGACCCGAACATGCCGTGGGTCGTGAAGGAGGAGACAATCGTCTCCCGCTCCAAGAACACGCCCTTCGAGGGCGCCCGCTTTCAGGGTCAGGTGATGGAAACCTTCGTTGCAGGTCAGAGCGTCTTTCGGTATTCCGATAGCTGACGCCACGGAAAGAGGTACAAGCCGTGCCCGATCCCATCAACTGGGCCCTTGTCTGGCCCTATTACCTGACCGCGCTGGCGTTCGGGTATCTGCTCGGGTCGATCCCCTTCGGCCTGCTTATCACGCGATTCGGCGGCATGGGCGACATCAGGTCCATCGGGTCGGGCAATATCGGTGCAACCAATGTCTTGCGCACCGGCAACAAAAAACTCGCCGCCCTGACGCTTCTCGGCGATGCGCTGAAAGGCACGGTCGCGGTCCTGCTCGCCGCGCGATGGGGCCCGGAAACCGCCGTCATCGCCGGCTGGGGCGCGTTTCTCGGACACCTTTTTCCGATTTGGCTTCGTTTCAAGGGCGGCAAGGGTGTTGCCACGTTCGTCGGCATTCTCATCGGATTGACGTTTCCGGGATTGCTGGTGTTTGCGGCAGTCTGGCTCGTGACCGCGTTCGTCAGCCGCTACTCCTCGCTTGCGGCGCTCTTGGCCAGTCTTGCGATCCCACCGGCCATGGCGTTTCTCGGCCATTGGAAACTGGCGGAGGCGACGATCCCGCTGGTGATTCTGTTGTGGATCAGGCACTGGCCGAACATCAAACGCCTCCTGTCCGGAAAGGAGAGCCGGATCGGTGGCAAATCGTGAAAACGAAAACGGTGACCTTTTCAGCGAGCCGCCAATCCGGCTGGATGACGAGGAGCGGATTGCACGGCTGCAATTGATCCGCACCGATCAGGTCGGCCCGGCCCTGTTCAGGGATCTCCTGGACCATTGCGGGTCCGCGGGCAATGCCCTTGCCGCCCTCCCCGACCTGTCGCGTCGCGGCGGCGCACGCCGCCCCCTGCGAATCTGCCCGCGTTCCGAAGCCGAGACCGAACTGGACAAGGCGGCATCGTTCGGCGCCCGCTACGTCGCGGTCGGCGAGCACGATTATCCCAGACACCTCGCAACGCTCGATGCCCCGCCGCCCCTGCTCGCGGTAAAGGGTGCCGGGGCAATATTCCGACGCGACGCCGTGGCAATTGTCGGCGCCCGCAACTGTTCCATGTCCGGTTCCCGGTTCGCCGGCCGCATGGCCGAACAATTGGGCTCGGCCGGCTATGCAATCGCATCCGGTCTTGCACGGGGCATTGATGCGGCTGCGCACAACGCGGCGCTGGAGACGGGCACGGTCGCGGTTTTTGCCGGAGGGCTCGATCGCGTGTATCCGCCGGAACACAAAAGGCTTGTCGACGAAATCCTCGATCACGATGGCGCCGTCATTACGGAAATGTCTTTTGGGCTCAGCCCGCGTGGGCGCGATTTCCCGCGCCGAAACCGTATCGTATCGGGAATGAGCCTCGGTGTTGTCGTGATTGAGGCGGCGCAACGCTCCGGCACATTGCACACGGCACGGTTTGCACTCGAACAGAACCGCGAGATCTTTGCAGTCCCCGGCCCGCCGCTCGACCCCCGCTCACAAGGCTGCAACCGGCTGATCCGCCAGGGCGCCCACCTGATAACCGAGATCCGACACATAACCGACGTGCTCGCACCGATTGCCGATCGCCGCTCCCGAGAACCAGGATCATCGCCGATTGCGATACCGCGCCGGCCCGACACCCCCGGTCCTGAGGCGAACGCTCCGGCCCAGCCGGATCGGGATCGCGTGCTGACAGCCCTTGGGAAAGCACCGGTCTCGGTGGATGATCTCGTCCGTCACACGGAATTGCCGGCGCGTACGGTACAGTTTATCCTGCTGGAACTGGAATTGGCCAACAGGATCGAACGGCACGGCAATCAAACCGTATCGTTGCAATATTGAGGCTTGCTTCATCAAGTCGGGGCGAATTTGACAAAATGTGTGTTGTTTCCCGCTTCACAAAGCGCTCGAACGCCGCGGTTTGCGCGCCCCGCCGGCAGACCATGGGACGAATTGCGTAACGGTCGCGGCGCGTCAGCCCTTGACCAAACAGCCTTTAGAGTTCATTTGACTGCTTAACCGTTCCCCGGTGACCATGTTTCGCGGGGACGCCGCTAACCCGGCATTTCGCCTTTCGCTTTCCTCAGATTATGGCATGAATTTAAGACGCAGATGAAAGTTGTCATTGTAGAATCCCCGGCAAAAGCCAAGACGATCAACAAATATCTCGGATCCGATTTTCAGGTCCTGGCCTCCTATGGACATGTTCGCGACCTGCCGCCCAAAGACGGCTCGGTCCTGCCGGACGAAGATTTTTCCATGAGCTGGCAGGTCGATCCCAAGGCCCAGAAACGGATCAACGAGATTGCGCGGGCGGTCAAATCGTCCGACGGTTTGATCCTGGCCACTGACCCGGATCGCGAAGGTGAAGCGATCTCGTGGCATGTGCTCGAAATCCTCAACGACAAGAAGGCCATCAAGGACAAACCCGTCCAACGCGTTGTTTTCAATGCGATCACAAAGAAGGCCGTGACCCAGGCAATGGAGGCGCCACGGGATATCGATACCCCTCTGGTCGATGCCTATCTCGCACGGCGAGCGCTCGATTATCTCGTTGGCTTCACGCTGTCCCCCGTGCTCTGGCGCAAGCTTCCGGGCGCACGATCCGCCGGCCGCGTCCAGTCCGTCGCCCTGCGGTTGGTCTGCGATCGCGAGCGGGAAATAGAACTGTTCAAGCCACAGGAATATTGGAGCATCGTCGCCACGCTCCTGAGCAAGGACCAGGACGAGTTTACCGCGCGGGTCGTTGGTCACAACGACACCAAGCTCAGCCGGCTCGACATTACCTCCGGCGAGCAGGCCCATGCGATCCAGGCGATCGTCGACAAGGCGGCGCTTCGGGTTGAGAGCGTCGAATCGAAACCGCAGAACCGCAATCCACAACCGCCCTTCACGACATCGACCCTGCAGCAGGAAGCGTCGCGAAAGCTTGGTTTTTCGGCCCAGCGCACCATGCAGACGGCACAACGGCTCTACGAGGGCATAGAAATCGACGGCGAGACGGTCGGCCTAATCACCTATATGCGGACGGATGGCGTCCAGATTGCGCCTGAGGCCTTGACCGGCGCCCGCAACACCATCCAGTCCGAGTACGGCTCAAACTACCTGCCGGATAAACCGCGCCTGTATTCCTCCAAGGCGAAGAACGCCCAGGAGGCTCATGAGGCGATCCGCCCGACTGGGTTTGATCGCCTGCCCCAGCAGATGGCCCGGTTCCTCGACCAGGATCAGGCCAAACTATACGATCTCGTCTGGAAGCGCACCGTGGCCAGCCAGATGGAATCGGCCCGCATTGAGCGCACGACCGCGGAAATTGCTGCAATATCGGGATCTGATCGCGTTATGCTGCGAGCCAATGGCTCGGTGATCCGGTTCGACGGATTCCTGAAAGTCTATCAGGAAGGCCGCGATGACGATCAGGATGAAGAATCAAAGCGCCTCCCGCCGCTGAACGCCGACGACCCGGTCAGCAAAAAGGCGATCGATACGTCACAGCATTTCACCGAACCGCCGCCTCGCTATACCGAAGCGACGCTCATCAAGAAAATGGAAGAACTCGGGATCGGGCGTCCGTCGACCTATACGTCGACCCTTTCGGTGTTGCGCGACCGGGAATATGTACAGATCGACAAGCGCCGGCTAATTCCCGAGGACAAGGGACGGCTCGTAACAGCCTTCCTGGAAAGTTTCTTCGAACGCTATGTGGAGTATGACTTCACCGCCGACCTGGAAGAAAAACTGGACCGGATCTCCGCCGGCGATCTCGCCTGGCGCGACGTGCTGCGCGACTTCTGGACACAGTTTTCCGGGGCCGTGCACGAGACCAAGGATCTGCGGGTCAGCGCGGTCCTCGATGCCCTCAACGAATTGTTGGCCGAGCACGTTTTTCCGCTGCGCGAAGACGGGACCGACCGCCGCAAATGTACGGCATGCGAGACCGGCCAGCTCAGTCTGAAACTGGGCAAGTTCGGAGCCTTCATCGGCTGTTCGAACTATCCCGAATGCCGTTACACGCGGCAATTGTCCGGTGAAGGTGAGAATGGCGGCGAAAACGATGGCCCCAAAATTCTCGGCGTGGATCCCGACAGCGGGCTCGAAGTGTCCCTGCGCTCGGGACGGTTTGGCCCCTATTTCCAGCTCGGAGAGGAAGCGAAGCCAAAACGGGCATCGGTGCCCAAAGGTTGGGATCCGGCAGCCATCGACCTTGAAAAGGCCCTGTCGCTGCTGAACCTGCCGCGTGAAGTCGGGCTGCATCCGGAAACCGGCAAGCCGATTGCCGCGGGGATCGGGCGCTACGGTCCGTTCCTGCAGCACGACGGCAAATATGCCAATCTGGAAACCGTCGAGGACGTCTTTACCGTCGGCCTGAACCGGGCCGTAACCGTGATCGCGGAAAAACAGGCAAAGGGTGGGCGCGGCCGCGCGACCCCGGCGGCCTTGAAGGATCTAGGTGAACATCCCGAACTTGGCGGAACGATCACAGTGCGTGATGGACGCTATGGGCCCTATGTCAATCATGGCAAGATCAATGCCACTCTGCCCAAGGACACGGATCCGCAATCGGTAACGGTCGCGCAGGCGTTGGAATGGATTGCCGCCAAAGCCGCCAAATCGGGAAAGAAACCGGCAGCGGCCAAGAAGCCGAAAGCCACCAAGGCGGCTGCCAAAAGCACCAAAACGAAGAAAACCGCAGCCAAGAAGCCCGCAAAGAGTGCGGCCAAACCGAAAACCACCAAAACCAAGGCGGAAACCTGACACGCAGGTACACGCCCAATTATTAAGGTCACATTGGTGTCTGCTGCCGGCTCGAAAAAGAAGTCCAGGTCCCGCGTGCCGTCGCGTGAAGACGTTTTGACCTTCATTGCCGAGAATCCCGGCCAGACCGGCAAACGCGAACTGGCCAGGGCTTTCGGTGTCAAAGGCAATGAGCGCGTTGCGTTGAAACAATTGCTGCGCGACATGACGGCGGACGGATTGCTTGAAAAAAAGCGCAAGCATCTGACCCGGCCGGAGGACCTTCCACCGGTTTGTGTGCTTGAGATTTATGGACGCGACGAGGATGGCGAATTGCTTGCCGTCCCGAAACGCTGGGACCAGTCCGAGAAAGGGCCGCCTCCTGTCGTACTGATTGCGTCCAACACGTCGCGCAAGCGCCAGAATGCCGAGGCCGGCATCTCCGATCAGGTTCTGGCCCGTGTCGAGCGATTGTCGGACCATGACCTTGCCAGGTACCGGGCCCGCATTCTCAAGGTTTTGCGGAAACGCGAAGGGGTTACCCTCGGCGTGGTGCAAAAGGCCGACCACGGTTACCGAATCGTGCCGGTTGACCGCAAACAATCGGAAATGCTGCTCGACCGAGACGATTCCGGCAAGGTCGAACCGGGTGACCTGATCTCCGTCGATGTTGAGGAACGCCGCGCGCACGGCCTGCCGCGCGCAAAGCTGATCGACCGGATCGGCTCCATGGACGATGAAAAAGCCGTATCGCTGATTGCCATTCATCGCCACGAAATCCCGAACCGGTTTTCGCCGGCGACGGTCGACGCCGCGGCGAAGCTGCAACCGATCGATTTGTCCAAGCGCGCTGATTGGCGCGATATACCGCTGATTACGATCGATCCGGCCGACGCCAAGGATCACGATGATGCCGTGCACGCGGAACCGGATCCGTCGCCGGACAATCCCGATGGCTGGATCGTGCGTGTGGCAATCGCCGACGTGGCCGCCTATGTCAGGCCGGGATCGGCATTCGACAAGGATGCGTTGCAACGCGGCAATTCGGTCTATTTCCCCGATCGCGTGGTTCCGATGTTACCGGAGCGCATATCCAACGATTTGTGTTCGCTGCGCGAAGGAGAAGACAGGCCGGCACTCGCCGTTGAAATGGTCTACGACAAGGCGGGCAACAAGATCAGGCACCGGTTTCACCGCGTCGCCATGCGCTCCCACGCAAAAATCGCGTATCAGGCCGCGCAGGCGGCAATCGACAGCCGTCCCGATGCGGTCACCGGCCCTCTGCTTGAAACGGTTCTGAAACCGCTTTGGGGCGCCTATGCCTGTTTGACGGCGGAACGCAAGGACCGGGCTCCGCTCGATCTGGATCTGCCGGAGCGCAAGATTGCCCTTACGCCCGAAGGCAAGGTCGAACGAATCTACACGGCGGAACGACTTGATGCGCACAGGCTGATCGAGGAGTTCATGATTCAGGCCAACGTTGCCGCCGCTGAAACGCTGGAACAGCAAAAATCGGCGCTGATTTACCGGATCCATGACGCTCCGAGCCTGGAAAAGCTGGAGGCGTTGCGCAGTTTCTTGTCGAGCCTCGAACTGTCCTTTCCCAAACAGGGCAATCTGCGCCCGCAGCATTTCAATGCAATTCTGCAGAAAGTCCGCGGGACAGAGCATGAAGAAGCGGTCAACGAGATCGTCCTGCGCAGCCAGAGCCAGGCGGAATACAATCCGTCCAATATCGGCCACTTCGGCCTCAACCTGCGCCGCTATGCGCATTTCACGTCGCCGATCCGCAGATACGCGGACCTGATTGTGCATCGGGCGCTGATTTCTGCCCTGGGGCTTGGCAAGGACGGGTTGCAACCGGAAGCCGAACGCACGTTCGCCTCAATTGCACTCGACATTTCCGGCATGGAACGGCGCGCCATGGTGGCCGAACGCGAGACCAAGGACCGGTTGATTGCCGGCTGGCTGGCCGACCGAATCGGAGCTACTTTTGAAGCTCGGATTTCAGGCGTCACCAAATCGGGCCTTTTTGTCCGCCTGGTCGAAACCGGCGCGGATGGCTTCATCCCGATTTCAACCCTTGGGGAAGAATATTTCGTCTATGAAGAAAGGTTTCATTCCCTGGTCGGAGAAACGACGGGAACCACTTTCCAGATCGGTCAGAAGGTTTCCGCCAGGCTTGTCGAAGCCCTGCCGTTCGCCGGTGCGATGCGATTTGAACTGATCGGAGGAGCAACAAAGAAGACCAAACCCTCCAAACGAAAATTCGGATCCAAGGGACCGCGTCGCGGACCGCGCCGCCGATGAACGCCGGAACGAAGCGACAGGTCCGCAAGCCATGCGAGGATGATCGTCAATGACACGGGATCTAGCAGTTCCGCCCCGCCGTCCGATTGGCAGGGCCTTATGGAACGGCCTGAAATGCAAATGCCCGAATTGCGGCAAAGGTGCCGTCTTTCAGGGCTTTCTGACTGTAGGCGACACGTGTTCCGGCTGCGGCCAGGAATTTCACCATCATCGGGCCGATGACGCACCGCCCTATTTCGCGATCATGATTGTCGGTCACGTTGTCGTCAGCCTGGTGCTTGCCGTCGAAATTGCCTATCGACCGGCATTGTGGATTCATGCGGCTGTGTGGATTCCGCTGACGATCGTTTTGGCCCTGGCGGTGCTGCGCCCGATCAAGGGCGCCATTGTCGCCTATCAATGGGCACTGCGCATGCACGGGTTCGAATATGATTCAAGTGGCGGAGCATCGCAGCCACCCGCCCCCACCCGATGATCTGTACCTGAAGAGACCGCCTCATGACGAATCTTGCCGAGCGCCTGACCAATGTCGAAAGACGCATGGACTATCCCAACCTTCGCCCCAGGGATGCGGCGACGCTGCTGATAATCGACAAAAGCAAACCGCAAAAGCCGACGGTGCTCATGGGCCGGCGACACGAAAAGCACAAGTTCATGCCGGGGAAGTTTGTATTCCCGGGCGGAAGGGTCGATCCGGGGGATTCGAAAACCAACGTCGCGGCGGATTACGACCCCGTGACCAAATCCCAGATCATGTACGACATGAAGCGGCAAAAGTCCGAATCCCGGGCGCGCGGTCTGGCGAACGCCGCAATACGGGAAACCTACGAAGAAGCCGGGATATTCATTGGTCGCAAACAGGCCGGTGATCTGCCGAAATCGAGCGGGTTTGCCGCTTTCGCGGAGCACGGCGTTGCTCTCGACCTCAGCCAGATGCATTTCATCGGTCGCGCCATAACCCCGCCGCGCCGTCCACGCCGGTTCGACACGCGCTTTTTTGTGGTGTTTTCGGACGCCATCGCCGACCGGATGCCGAACGGCATCCTTCCCTCCGGCGAATTGGAGGACCTCCACTGGCTGAGCCTTGATGACGCGAAATCCCTGGATCTTCCGACCATCACCTCTGTGATGATCGACGAAGTACAGAACCGGCTGTCCGAAGACCCACATCTGTCACCGGATTATCCCGTGCCTTATTATTTCTGGGGCAAGAACCGCTTCAATCGCGAACAGATTGCATCCTGACAAAGCCGGAAGCCGCCCGTTTGGGCCGCTTTCGTCGAATTCCCCCGGGTTCACCATGATCCGGACTTGACAGGCCCGTATCTGTGAGTATGGATATCGCAAAATCACGCGGCTCGCTTTGTTGGCGAGCCTTTTATTTCGGATTTTGGACCTATGGCTAAAGCAACAACTATCAAAATCCGGCTCGTATCGACTGCGGACACTGGATTTTTCTACGTGACGAAAAAGAACTCGCGGACGATGACCGAAAAAATGGTCAAAAAGAAATACGATCCGGTTGCAAAAAAACACGTCGACTTCAAGGAAGCCAAAATCAAGTAGCCAGTCCGGCGCAAGCCCTGCGCCACTGCTGATTGGTTTGACCGTACACGGGTTCCGGTCTGACAAAAAATGAGAGCAAATTGACCTCGCGCGGTGTTTCGGGCGGGGTTTTTCTGTTGGACAGGCTCGGGAGTGCATTCGGGTAAACCTGAACGGCTCCGATGCAACAGGCGTATTGTCCCGGCAAGCGCCGCGCACGATAGCCGGCCCTGCCCGTGGATACGCGCTCGAATGTTCTGTGCAAGATCAGGAAAACGAGGCCGCCCTGTAAGGCGGCCGGTCGAAGACGGATTGATACGAGGAGGCCATTCAATCTCGTCCCGACCGGCCTAACCCCACGGACCCAGGAGATGCGGCGGACCTGCGAACCGTAGGGATTCCTAGGTTCGAGCATCATTATTATTGGCTTGCTCAAACCATAGGCTCATCGCATGGAAACACTACCCATAGCGCGCGCGAAATCAAGCCAATAGCGAGTTCAAACCTGTTATTTTTAACGTCTTGGTAAACATAGATGCGTTTATTCGTACAATTCTTGCATACCGGAGCGCAAGTTTACCACGAATCTGAGGGTTCGTTGCCCAAGGTTGGACATTACACACCAGAACAGCTGGTGATGACGCAGATGGATTCACCATACTAGTAAACCAACATGAGCAATGTTCATTTATTCGATTTGCCGCAATGCCGCAGGGCGCTGCCTATCCTTTGACAGGTGTGCTTAACATCTTCACAAATTCGCGCCGGCCAGTGCGGGCGATCAAATTACCGGCCCAAACGCCAAGCGAGCTTATGATCTGATTGGCCCGGAAAAGTGTGTTGTTCAACACAATGCGGTTGGTTCAAGCCGCAATTGCCACGACACGATTACGCCCATCCCGCTTGGCTGTATACAGGGCCTGGTCCGCGCGCTTGAACAATTGTTCCATTGTATCGCCCGAATTCGACAGTTCAGCCATGCCGATACTCACCGTGATGTCCAGAGCCTGTTTGCCTCCGGCGACGACAAAAGGCTCTCCGGCCACCCGCTGTCGCAATCGTTCCGCAACCGTATAGGCAAGTGCCGCGTCGGTCTCGGGCATGACAACGACAAATTCTTCGCCGCCGAATCGGCAGGCCAGATCAATACCCCGGATCCCCTTGCGGATTCTGACGGCAAATTCGCGCAGCACCTCATCGCCGACATCATGACCATGCGTGTCGTTGACCGCTTTGAAAAAATCGATGTCCAGGACCAGAATCGAAAGCGGTTTCCCCCGCCCCGCCGACTGTTCGACAAGCGTGGACAGGTGATTTTCGAGGTACCGTCTGTTTTGCAGTCCCGTCAGGGAATCGGTCACCGCCATTTCGATTGTCTGCTGCACATTGGTGCGCAGACGGTCATTGTACCGCTTGCGCCGTATCTGTGTCATGACCCGGGCCCGCAACTCATTCTTGTCGACCGGGCGCACGATATAATCGTTTACGCCGATATCCAGTGCCCGCAACAGGCGCGCATTTTCATCAGGTCCCGTAACTAGCAGAATCGGCAGCATCCGCGTCCGCTCCAGCGAGCGGACCTGCGAGCAAAGTCTGAGCGCATCAAATCCGGTGAGCGAGAGATTGCATATGATCAGATCGTAATCGTTTTCCGCGGCAGCAAACAGGGCTTCCTGCGGTTCACATTCAATGTTGACCGTATGATCCCGGTCCAGCATCGTCGAAAGACGATCGTAGGACGAACGCTGGTCGTCGACGATCAGAATCGACGTTGAACCGAAATCCCGATTCAGGATATCGGAGAATTCGTCGTCGAAACCCATTTCCTTGCCGGTGACCGCGCGCATGCGCAACTCGTCCGTCAGCATTTTCAAACGGACCAGGCTCTTGACCCGCGTCAAAAGCGCGATGTCGTTGACAGGTTTCGTCAGGAAATCGTCAGCGCCGGCCTCAAGTCCCTTGATCCGATCGGCCGTCTGATCGAGCGCGGTGACCATGACCACGGGAATATGGGCTGTCTCCGGGTTGGATTTCAGCCTTCGGCACACCTCGAACCCGTCCATGCCAGGCATCATGACGTCCAAAAGGACGATATCGCAATTGTCGCGCTCGCAGATTTCAAGCGCTTCCGGTCCGCTCATTGCGGTCAGGACTTCAAAATACTCCGCAGTCAGCCGTGCTTCCAAAAGTTTTACGTTCGCACGAATGTCATCGACAACCAATACTCTCGCTGTCATCAGCTCATTCCCAATATCTACGCATCGCCTGCATAGGATTTTACCGTCTCCAAAAATTTGGTCAGGGAGATCGGCTTTGAAATGTAGGCTTCGCACCCGCCCTGGCGGATCCGCTCCTCGTCGCCCTTCATCGCAAAAGCCGTTACGGCAACGACCGGTATGGTCTTCAGTTCGTCATCTTCCTTCAGCCACCGCGTCACATCCAGTCCGGAAACTTCCGGCAGCTGGATGTCCATAAGAATAAGGTCAGGTCTGTGAGCGCGTGCCAAATCCAACGCTTCCAAACCATTCCGGGTCTGGACCGTCTGGTATCCATGGGCCTCCAACAAATCGTTGAAAAGCTTCATATTGAGCTCATTATCTTCAACAATGAGCACCGTTTTCGGCATACTCTAACGCTCCTAACAGCAGGCAAGATCGCATTTTCGTCCCGATTCGACGAATTCTCAATCCGGCAAACTTTAATGCCGAACGCGTCCACCACCCCAAAAGGTAAACATACATTCCTTTCCGAAACGCAAACGAAAGGGCAGGAACATGAAGATTACGGACCTGACACGGCCGGACGCCGAGGAAATCGCGATTCAGGCTTTGGTATTCCTGTCCGCCGACGAAAGCCGGTTTCAACAATACCTGACCATTACCGGTCTCGAGCCTGGACGGATTCGCGAAGCGGCCGCGGACAGCAATTTCCTGGCCTCGGTACTGGATTATCTGATGCAGGACGAGAGCATGCTGTTACAATTTTGTGAAATTCAGGGACATGATCCCGCCAGACTGCCCGTGGCCAACAGGCTTCTGGGTGGATCTGCCACCCATTCAACCGGATGATTTGGATTCTGTCGTGCCAGCAACCCGCCCTCTCATAATCTGCGACGTGGACGAAGTAGTCCTGCATTTCGTCACGCCGTTTTCCAACTTTTTGGAACGCCAGGGACTGCAATTGATAAAGCGCAGCTATGCTCTGTCGGGTAACATTGTCGACATGCAGACGAGCGCTGCCATATCGGGCAGTGAAATCGGGCGCCTGGTCCACGCCTTTTTCGAGGCCGAAACCCACGCCCAGCCGAGAATTCCCGGCGCTGCGGAAGCACTTGCCGAACTATCCGATCAGGCAGATATTCTTTTCCTGACGAATTTCCCGGACGCCTTTCGCGATCGCCGCGGGCGCAACCTTCACGATCATGGGATGCCCTATCCGATCCACACCAATACCGGCCCGAAAGGCAAGGCCGCTGCGGATCTTGCAGCCGATCGCACGACCGGGGTCGTTTTTCTGGACGATATCGGTTCGAACCTCGTTTCTGTCGGCCAACACCTGCCCGACGCCAGCCTCATCCAGTTTATCGGCGATCACGCTTTTTTTGATCTTGCACCGCCAGTTGACGCGGTGGATCTGAAGACCAAGAATTGGGAGGAAGCAAAAAGTTTCATCGTCGATCGCCTGCAGGAAGATGGCACCACGCCGCGTTGAATGGAATTCGGATTCGCTCACAACGCTGCTCTCTGCAAAGAAATGCGCTATATCGGCTAGAGCCGGTTAAAGTGCGTCCGAGTAAACCTGACCGGCTCCAAATCGGCGACGCTGACCCCGGAGTTCACCCATGGCGTCCCTGCACGGGCCACAGACAGCCATATGCCGCGACTGTGCATCAGACATTGTCGCGACGGCCAGTCGTTGTCCGTCCTGCGGCAGCCCCCGTCTGTTGCGCCATCCCGAACTGGCGGCCCTGTCGATTGCACACGTTGACTGTGACGCATTTTATGCGTCCATCGAGAAACGGGATAATCCGGAGCTGAAAGACAAGCCGTTGATTATCGGCGGCGGCCATCGAGGCGTGGTTTCGACGGCTTGCTATATCGCGCGGATCTCGGGGGTGCATTCAGCGATGCCGATGTTCAAGGCGCTCGCCGCCTGTCCGCAAGCCGTCGTCATTCCGCCTGACATGGCAAAATATCAGGCAGTCGGGCGCCAGGTTCGCGATATCATGTTGTCCCTGACACCGATGGTTGAGCCGATTTCCATAGACGAAGCCTTCCTCGATCTCACGGGAACCGAGCGGCTGCATCACGCTATCCCGGCAAAGACCCTCATTCGCTTTTCCAACCGTGTTGAAGCCGAAATCGGCATTACAATTTCGGTCGGCCTGTCGCACAACAAGTTTCTTGCGAAACTGTCTTCCGATTTCAACAAACCACGAGGATTCTCGGTAATCGGCGTCGAGGAAACCCTGTCCGTCCTCGGATCCCTTCCCGTCAGCAAAATCTGGGGCGTGGGCAAGGCTTTCCAGAAGAAACTCGCTCGAGATGGAATCCATTCCATCGGCGATTTGCAGAAGCAGGACGAAGGCGATCTGGCGAAGCGTTATGGCGCAATGGGCCTGCGTATTGCGCGACTGGCGCGCGGCCGCGACGAACGCACAGTCAACCCGGACAGCGAGCGAAAAAGCGTCAGCACCGAAATCACTTTCAACGATGACATCGCTGACCTGCGACATCTGACGGCAACATTGAGAACACTCTCGGAAAAGGTTTCGGCCCGGCTCAAGGCGGCATCGATCTCCGGTCGAACCGTCACCTTGAAGCTGAAAACCAAGGACTTTCAAACCGTTACAAGGAATCGCCAACTTTCCGACCCAACATGCCTTGCCGACACGATTTTCAAGACCGCAACGGACCTGCTGACGCGTGAGTGCGACGGCCGAAAATTCCGGCTGATCGGCGTCGGCATCTCCGACCTGCACGACCGCGCCTTCGCCGATCCTGCAAATCTGCTCGACCCGGACCTGGAGCGCCGCTCGCAGGCGGAATTTGCAGTAGACGCGCTTCGCGAGAAATTCGGCAAGGACGCGGTCAAACTCGGGCTTGTATTCGATGACCGACCGAAGCGGAAATCCTGAAGAAAACAGCCGAAGCTACGCTGTGGTTCCGCGCAGGGATCCGGTTCGATCATGCCGAACCAAATTCATCACATAACAGCCGTCTACGGTTTGCCGCCGTCTCCTCCGCCTCGTGACGCAGTGTCCGCGGCCGGTGCGCCATATTCGCCGATGAACTCCTCGAAAACCCGATCAAGCGCTTCCGCGTCAGCGATCTCCTCGAGATTCTCTAAAAGAACGACCAGCAGATAATTGTTGCCCAAAAGCCATTTTTCGTTGAGCCCGCGCAGATTTGCATAGGCTTTTTCGGACAGGGACACGTTGAAGCGTTTCGGCAACGGAAACCGCTTTCGCTTGGCATTCGCCATCTTTCCCCCCCATGTCTTCCGTCCGGGCCGGACAACCGGCTATCTGTGTTTCCCATCGGCCATCATTGTTGTGCGGCAGCCGACACAATGGAGACCGGAAAGGTTCCGTCAATCGCAGGAACGAACCGGAAAAAACTCAAGGTCCGACAGCTTGCCGGAAATAACAAAGGAATTGTAATCCATGGTCACTTCGCGACTGACGCCGGGTGCGTTTGTCAGGAATCGCAAAGTGTAGATCGGGGTTGCATCGATCTGGCCCTTGCGTGGATCATAATAGGTTATGATCACCGGCCAGTGTTTTTTGCTCTTGATTTCAGGCTGCCCTTTTGGACTTTCGATTTCCCGGGCCTTGCCGATGACGGTGGCGGTTTCAAAGAATGTGTCACCCTCTTCCGACCCATCATAGACATCCACGCTGAGAAACGTTTCGCCGGCTTGCGCCATGCGGATGATTTCAAAGAAATGCTGCGAGGGAAACATGATCCGCTGATCGAATGTCACCTGCTTTTCAGAGGGTTTCTTCAGGGCAACCTGCAGTGCACCCTGCTTGCGGGTCGCGGCGCCACGGCTTTCCTGCGCCAGTTTCTGGTCAAGGAAGGTTTGTGTCATGAACTGGAAATCCGCCGCATCGCCGGCTTCGAACGACGATGTCCTGACATCGGTCAGCCGGGCGGCTCCATTGGACGCGGTGATTTCCGTGATCAGGCGAAATTCGACGGTGTACCCCTCGCAAACCGAGCCCTGCACTTCGAAAACCATCTTGCCGGCCAGGGACGATATGCCGGATCCGCCTTCAGCGCTCTTCAGGGTCAGGTCGTAGACGGCACGGTGCGGTTTGAAACTGTCAGCCGCAGCCTGAAGCCCCCCCGACGCAAAAACGGCAAGGCCGAAGGCCAACAATTTCCCGATGTGTGATGCGCTTCTTGTCATGCGGATGACCCTTTATCCTCGCACTGTGCCCAATATTGGGCAGGCTGGCGGACAATGCTAGATTTTTATCAGATGGGCTATGCGCACAGAAAATTTTTTCGTCAATAGCGACAATCGCCATTGCAGACCGGCGGATTTTCAGTGAAATAGCCTCCAGATGCATGCCATCGCAATCGAGACCCGATAAGATCCGCACCTGACAGGATGAGACACATGGCTGGAACGATAGACGCACGTTTGACCGAACTCGGCATTACGCTCCCGCAGGCTGCCGCCCCCGCCGCAAATTATGTTCCGACAGTTGTCAGCGGATCTCATCTTTACATCTCCGGCCAGATTCCCATGGGGCCGAACGGACTGGAATTTGTCGGCAAACTTGGTGACACGATGGATGCCGAAACCGGCGTTGCGGCAGCAAAACTTTGCGCGATCAACATCATAGCCCAGGCAAAGGCGGCACTTGGCGATCTTGAACGGGTGGGACGGGTCGTGAAACTTGTCGGCTTCGTCAACTCCACGCCGGATTTCGGCGATCAACCGAAAGTCATCAACGGCGCTTCCGATCTGATGGTCGCTGTCTTTGCGGAAAAGGGGCGACATGCGCGGTCCGCCGTCAGCGCGGCTTCGTTGCCGTTCGGTGTTGCCGTCGAAGTCGAAGCGATTATCGAGATTGCCTGACCCGTATGACCGATCTCAAGTGGTTGACGGAGCGCCCGGTTGCGCATCGCGGGTTTCATGATCGCGACGCCGGACGGATTGAAAATTCACCCACAGCCATCCAAGCCGCAGTCGACCGTGGATTTTCGATCGAAGTCGATCTGCAGATCGCTGCAGACGACGTGCCGATGGTTTTTCACGACGCGACACTTGATCGTCTGACCGCGGAGACCGGCCCGGTGTGTGCGCTGCCCGGGAATCTGCTCTCCCGCCTTCCCCTTTGCGGGTCTGGGGACACCATACCGACATTCGATGACCTGCTGACCATTGTGGACGGCAAAGTTCCTCTGGTGGTGGAACTGAAACCGCATGGCCGACGCACCGATGCCCTGGCGGATGCAGTGTTACAGCGGCTCGAATCCTATTCGGGTAAGGTTGCCCTGATGTCCTTTGACCCTGAAATGGTTGCGACAATCGCCGCGAAGGCGCCGAATCAGGTGCGCGGAATCATCGCCGATGCCACCCCGAGGCGGGTTGCCTGGGGCGGAGGCAGCGTAGTCGGACGGTTTGGCCTCCGCCATCTCCTGCACGTGCCGCGAACGCGACCACACTTCATCGCCTATGATTGCCAGGCCCTGCCCGCTCCGGCGCCGGCAATTCTTCATCGTCTCTGCGGCCGCCCGGTTCTCACCTGGACGGTTCGCGACCGCGCCGAGCAAAACCGGGTGCGCCGTTGGACGGATCAGATAATCTTTGAGGGATTTGATCCCAACTGACAGCCCAAGCGTATAGAATGGGCCTGTATGCGCCGCGAATCCGGCGAGCAAACAGTAAATGTGGATCTGCAAATGAATTCCGAGCCCGCGGCGGCAATTCGAGTTGAACCCTACCTGAAGCAACTGCCCGCGACGGATTGGGACCAGTGTGCAAATCCGGGCTGGGAACTCGACCACGCAGGCACACCGTTCAGGAGCGAATCCAAGAGTTTCCGGGGTCCGTCAAACGACCTTGAATCAAAATCCCAACCCGTTGATTCAGAGGGCGAAGAAACAGAATCAACTTCTCAAGTCACGCCCTATAACCCCTTCATCTCCCACGCCTTTTTGAGCTCGTTGGAGGAATCCGGCTGTGCTGTCGCCGAAACCGGGTGGCTCGGACAACATTTGATCCTTGAGGGACCCGACGGGCGACCGGACGCGGTCATGCCGTGTTATCTGAAAAATCACTCGCAGGGAGAATATGTTTTTGATTACGGCTGGGCCGATGCCTTCGAACGCGCCGGCGGACACTATTATCCCAAACTCCAGGTCTCGGTTCCGTTCACGCCGGCGACCGGGCGCAGGCTTTTGCTTTCAAAGGACGCAGATCCGCAGGAAGCATCCGTTTACCTGGCAGCCGGGCTGGCCGAATTGTGCAAGCGCCACGGCGCATCATCCGCTCACCTGACCTTTCTGCCGAAGGCGGAATGGGACCTGCTCGGCGAATCGGGCTTCCTGCAGCGCACCGATCAGCAGTTCCACTGGGAAGACAACGGTTATGGTGATTTTGACGGTTTCCTGGCCGCCTTGTCGTCGCGCAAGCGCAAGAACCTGAAACGCGAACGCCGGGACGCGCTGGCCTCAGGCGATATTTCGATCGAATGGATTGCAGGCAAGGACATCACCGAAGCGCATTGGGACGCGTTCTTTCAGTTCTACATCGATACGGGCAACCGGAAATGGGGCCGTCCCTATCTCAACAGGACCTTCTTCTCGCTGATATCGGAACGTCTCGGCAATCGGGTGATCCTCATTCTTGCGAAACGAGCCGGCCGCTACATTGCCGGTGCTCTCAATCTGGCGGGATCCGACACCTTGTACGGACGTCACTGGGGATGCGTCGAAGACCATCCGTTCCTGCATTTCGAGGTGTGCTACTATCAAGCCATCGATTATGCTCTGGCCATGGGTCTTTCGCGGGTCGAGGCCGGAGCGCAGGGTGCGCATAAACTGGCGCGCGGTTATCTGCCGACAACAACCTACTCGGCCCACTTTATCGCCAACGCATCGTTTCGCGACGCTATTGATCGGTACCTGGCTCAGGAACGGGTTGCCGTGGCGCGTGAGAACGAGGCTTTGGCCGAACACGCCCCGTTCAAACGCGGATAATCCACCGTTGGACAATCGAACTGGACGGAAACAGGGCTGCCATTCCTGTCGATTTCTGTGTTGCGCACCCGTAAGCCGAATGCCGCGGCACATCCTCGGGAAACCGGTGCGAACGATCACAGCCGGATGTAGACAGACAAACCGGCTCAAGGGCCTAACAAATCTCATCAAACTGTTCCAAGCGCATAGAAATTCGGAAATACAAGGATATCGAGCAAGTCATTGTTTCCATCAATCCAAGACATGCTCTATAGAGTCAAAGACAGAATTCTAGGAGCGCCGCCATGGACATCCCCGCCTATGATGACCAGAATGTATTTGCCAAGATATTGCGTGGCGAAATGCCCAGCCAGAAGATCTACGAAGACGACAAGACGTTCGCCTTCATGGACATCATGCCGCGCACGGACGGCCATAGCCTGGTGATCCCAAAAGCTGCGGCCCGCAATCTCCTCGACGTCGACCCTGCCGATCTGGCCGCGGTGATGGAAACGGTGCAGAAAGTCGGACGGGCATCACTTGAAGCATTTCAGGCCGACGGCCTGACGATTCAACAGTTCAGCGAAGAAGCCGGCGGCCAGATCGTGTTTCACCTGCACGTGCACATCCTGCCCCGTTGGAACGGCGTGAGATTGCGTCCGCATACCGGAGAAATGGCGGACATGACCGTCCTCGCTGCCCAAGCCGAAAAACTGAAAACTTTGCTGAAATAGGTGAGCAGACCGGCTGTCTTGCAGCGAGCGCTAGGGGCGCAGGATCAACCATCCGCCGATCAGAACCGCTTCCGCGCAAACAACACCCAACAAAACATTATCGCGCACGATCTTGAATGTCGCAAAACCGGCAATAGCCGCCGAAACCCTCAGGGCCGGCGGCGTTCCGCCAAGGGCGCCGGTGGGAAACAGGATCAGTTTGGCAATCACCGCGGCGACCAGCGCCGTTGCAACCGCCCGCACCCACATCAGAACGGGACTGTCTTCACTGAGGTCGCCAGCGAGCAGAACACCGAGATGGCGCCAGATTTCGGTGGGAACGAATCCGGCCAGCAAAACAAAGACATACGGCCACCACCACGCTTCAAGCAGCGTGTAGCCCGGTTCGGTAAACACCGCGCTCAAGGCCGCTCAATCCATCGCTGAGCAAGAACAGCACTGAAATAGGCGATCGTGCCACCGACGAGGCCGGCCCAGAGGACATCGAATTCGGGCTCCAGAACATGAAAGACCGGTCCCAGCACCAAGCCGGCTGCCATGGCGATCCTGTCGACGGAAAACCGGGCGGTGGCCCACAAGGCGGTCAGAAAGTAAACGGGCGTCATGAAAAACAGGGCCCCGGCAACGATTGGCGGAAACGCATCGAGCAGCACATAGGCGGTCGCAACCATTACCAGACAGGTGGCGACCAACGTCATCGCAAAACCCAGAAAATAGGGAGTCCTGACAGGGCGTGGCAGCGCGGGCAATCGTGTCTGGGCAAATACCCAGGCCGTTACGGCGACAAAATGCGAGGCGAAATACAATTGCCATCTGGGTCGGCCCGGATCCCGGACCAGCGGAACAAACGCAATCGTCATAGGCAACAAACGTATTGCGCTGAGGGCCACTGCGATCATGCAAACCAGCAGCGAAGCGCCTGACAGGATCCCGCTGACCATGACCAGAAGACTGGGCAAGGCCCAGACAAGGGCAAGCCCCATCAACGTTTCACCGAGCGACAGGCCGGCCTCGCGGGCGAGACCGCCATATCCCACCAGGGTCAGCATCAGGATTACCGCCGGAGCGGAAAGGATCCCGCGTGCGCCGCGCAGGAACCAGAAAATGTCGGACTGTTCCGGTACCGTGGAAGAAGACATGCCAGCTTGAATTTTTCGCGCCTGGACGGCCGTGTCCGAACGGACGGGAGATGGGGGAAACGGGAATATGGGACATCTCCCTGTTTCCATCAAACAACGATTCGACTCCGGGGAAACGTTCTCACCCGGCAGGAAGACACAAACCGGCGTCACCGCCACAGCTTTTCACCAATTCATGGAAACGGCAAAAGCTCGGATTCTCCCTCGTCCCTGGTCTCAACTGTTCAGACGACTTTGCCTGAACAGCATACGCACGGTCGCCGACCGTTTAAGCAAACCCGCCGACGCAACACACATCGACGATCAGTCGACCAGAGGAACCTTCGGAACCAGGCTTGCACCTTTCGGTTTGTCCGATTTGGCCGCGGCCTTGGCTTTTTTTCGTGCCGGAGCGCGCTTCTTCTTGGGCACGGCCTCCTTTTTCGGCTTCACAGGCACATCCTCGACGAATTCAAGAAGGATGCCGGTTTTGCCGTCCGGTTTCTCGCCGGTCGAGACACGCACGGTCCCGCCTTTGACCAATTTTCCGAAAAGCACTTCCTCGGCCAGCGGACGTTTGATGTTTTCCTGAATGACCCGGGAGAGCGGCCGGGCACCCATGCGTTCATCATAACCTTCATCGGCAAGCCACTTTGTGGCGTCGTCGGTCAGTTCAAACGTCACGCTGCGGTCGGCAAGTTGGGCTTCAAGCTGCAGAACAAATTTTTCCACGACCTTGAAAACCACGTCCGGCGGCAGGCTGCCAAACGCAATGATCGAATCCAGCCGATTGCGGAATTCCGGAGTGAACAGCTTGTTGATCGCCTCCTGATCGTCGCCTTCGCGTTTGTTTCGGCTGAAGCCGATCGGTTCCTTCGCCATATCGGAAGCGCCGGCATTCGTCGTCATGATGATGATGACGTTGCGGAAATCGACCTGCTTGCCGTTGTGGTCGGTCAGTTTGCCGTGATCCATGACCTGCAGCAGAATGTTGAACAGATCCGGGTGCGCCTTTTCGATTTCATCGAGAAGCAGAACACAATGCGGGTGCTGATCGATTCCGTCGGTCAGCAGGCCGCCCTGATCAAAGCCGACATAACCCGGAGGCGCGCCGATCAGGCGTGAAACCGTATGCCGTTCCATATATTCCGACATGTCGAAGCGCAAAAGTTCGACGCCCAGAAGTTCGGCAAGCTGACGCGCGACTTCCGTCTTGCCAACCCCGGTCGGCCCGGAAAACAGATAGGATCCGATCGGTTTTTCCGGTTCCCGCAATCCCGCGCGGGCAAGCTTGATTGCCGACGACAAGGCCGCAATCGCATCGTCCTGGCCATAGACGACCCGCTGCAGATTGTCTTTCAGGGTCTTCAGCACCTCAGCGTCATCCTTGGAGACGGATTTCGGCGGAATCCGCGCCATCGTGGCGATCGTGGTCTCGATCTCCTTGACGCCGATTGTCTTCTTGCGCCGCGATGCGGGAAGCAATTGCTGGGAGGCGCCGCTCTCGTCAATGACGTCGATGGCCTTGTCCGGCAGTTTGCGGTCGTTGATATAGCGGGCAGACAGTTCCACCGCGGATTTGATCGCATCGTTGGTGAACCGCACGCTGTGATAATCTTCGAAATAGGGTTTCAAACCCTTCAGAATATCGACCGCATCCGGAATCGTCGGTTCGTTGACGTCGATTTTCTGGAATCGACGCACAAGCGCCCGGTCCTTTTCGAAAAACTGCCGGTATTCCTTGTAGGTCGTTGATCCGACACATCGAATCGTCCCGGACGCAAGGGCCGGTTTCAGCAGGTTCGACGCGTCCATGGCACCGCCGGACGTGGCGCCGGCGCCGATGACTGTGTGAATTTCATCGATGAACATGATGGCGCCGGGGAAATCCTCGATTTCCTTGATCACCTGTTTGAGCCGCTCTTCAAAATCACCCCGATACCGGGTCCCGGCGAGAAGCGCGCCCATGTCGAGGGAAAAGATCGTCGAGTCCTTCAGGACTTCCGGCACGTCTTCCTTGACGATCCTCAGGGCAAGGCCCTCGGCAATGGCCGTCTTGCCGACACCAGGGTCGCCCACAAACAGCGGGTTGTTCTTTTGCCTGCGGCAGAGGATCTGAATGGTTCTGTGAATTTCGGCATTGCGGCCGATCAACGGATCGACCTTCCCGGATTTCGCCTTTTCGTTCAGGTTGACGCAGAAATTGTCGAGGGCATCGGCCTTTTTCTTCGATTCGTCCGTCCCCTCGACGGTCGCGGCGTCGTCCTCCACACCACGGGCCGATTTCGGTTCGGCCGTCATGCCGGGCCGTTTGGCAATGCCGTGAGATATGTAATTCACCGCATCGTAGCGCGTCATGTCCTGCTCCTGCAGGAAGTAGGCGGCATGGCTTTCACGCTCTGCAAAGATCGCAACCAGCACGTTCGCGCCGGTCACTTCTTCGCGACCTGAGGACTGGACATGAATCACGGCGCGTTGGATGACCCGCTGGAAGCCGGCGGTCGGTTTGGCATCGTCGGCGGCATCCGAGATCAGATTGTCGAGCTCCGTGTCGATATATTCCGACAGGTTACGGCGCAGCACGTCGAGATCGACATTGCAGGCGCGCAATACGGCCGCCGCGTCCTGATCGTCCGTCAGGGCGAGCAGCAGATGCTCAAGCGTAGCATATTCCTGACGCCGCTCATTGGCGAACGCCAATGCCTGATGGAGTGACTTTTCAAGACTGCGCGAGAATGACGGCACGATCCGACCTCATTTCTTTTCCATAATGCATTGCAAAGGATGCTGGTGTTTGCGCGCAAAGTCCATAACCTGCGTCACTTTTGTTTCCGCAACCTCATACGTAAACACGCCACATTCACCGACGCCGTGATGATGCACATGCAGCATGATCCGCGTCGCATCCTCGCGCGATTTCTGGAAAAACCGCTCCAGAACATGCACGACAAACTCCATGGGCGTGTAATCGTCATTCAAAATCAGAACACGGTACTGGCTGGGGCGTTTGACCTTCGGCTTGGTCTTGCTGACGGTGACCGTCCCGGTCCCGGAGCCGTCATCATCCATCCCGTCATCGTCGGGACCGAGCGTGATGTTGCTGATATATGTTCTGGAAACTCGCATTACCGTGCATTCACATTCAAAGTTGTACCAGGGACGCCGAACAGGACGACGTTGGACGGGCATCGGGATTGCATCACCATGCCCCATGCCATTGTCGCCTCTTCCCGTCCCCAAGGAGTTTCCTGGAGAGGCCGCCTCTCCAGACACGGGCTACCGATCGCAAGCATTTCACTCAAGCAATCCAGGTAAACCAACCGCCGCATATTGTAAGGAACTGATTTCAAGGCGCAACGCCTTAAATTCAAAATCGGGTCGGAATCCGGCGCGCCGTTCGCCGTCAATTCTGAATCTCATTTATGTACAAAAAAGGCCCGGCGCAAGGCCGGGCCATAAAATGCTGCATCGCACTCTTGGTCTGGGAGGACCTTATTTGGAAACCTTGGCCATCACGCCTTCGTAGGGCTTGTAGGCGTCTTTGGCCACGTCGGCATACATCTCACCGAGCTTCGTCATTTCGCCAACGAGTGTCTCGTAGGACGAACGAACGAATTCGCTTTGAACTTCAATGGCTTTGTCGATGGACTTGGCACCAACCAGCTTTTCGAAAGCAGCCGTGCTTTCTTCAAGCGACTTCTTGTTGAAGTCGGCGAATTCGGCGGCGATGGCCTGGAAGCCCTTGTTCGCAGCGCCGAAGCTCTGCATCGCCATGTCCATGTTGTCTTTACCGAGTTTTTGAAAGTCTTCAAAGCCGTTCATTGTAGGGACCCATCTAGGTTTGAGAAGCGATTTCAGTGCCGCCAAACGCCGCTTCTGAATGATCTGAAAGGAATATATGCACTGCACAAATTTTGTCAATTTCTTTTTGCGTCGCAATATAATTAATTTTAGATTGCGCCGGCGCCTCAAAAAATCGTGCTCCGATTTTCCGAAATTTTACCGTTTTGTAACGCCCTGCAAGGTAGGTTTCGATCAACAGAACACCGACCGAAGTTTGTTCTGAAAGGCTGCAGTCAGTATCTGCCGCGACAGGAAGACGACGGTCGAGAGAAGAGAATCGCAGTCCGATTTGGAAGTACAGGCTTTAACGGGGTGGATTTCCGTGACGATGACAAAGAAGACCCGGACCGGGATTGCATCCCTGTCAATGGCGACGAAAACGATTGCGGGCGGCCTTGTGTGCCTCGGTCTTATGGCGGCACAGCCCGCCGCCGCAAACAGCAAATATGCAGCTTTCGTCTATGACGTGAATTCCGGCAAGACTCTGTTTGCACGGCATGCGGACAAAAAGCGTTTTCCGGCATCCCTGACCAAAATGATGACACTTTATGTCTTGTTTGGAGAGCTGGAAGCCGGTCGCCTGAATCTCAGTTCGCGTTTGAAGGTCTCGAAGACGGCCGCCAGCCGTCCTCCTTCGAAACTCGGCTTGCGGCCGGGCAGCACGATCACGGTGAAATCGGCAATCCTGTCGCTTGTGACCAAATCCGCCAATGATATTGCAGCGACAATTGCGGAAAACCTGTCGGGGAGCGAGGCCAACTTCGGCCGGCGCATGACCCGCACGGCACGCCGCCTTGGTATGAAAAGCACGACCTTTCGCAATGCATCCGGACTGCCCAATTCCAAGCAGCATACGACCGCACGCGACATGATGCGGCTGGGGCTGGCCCTGCAACGGGATTTCCCGGCCTATTACCGCTATTTCAACACGACATCGTTTAAATATGCCGGTCGCTCCTACCGCAATCACAATCGTCTTTTGCGTCGGGTCAAAGGCGTGGACGGCATCAAGACGGGGTACACACGGGCATCCGGCTTCAACCTCGTCACCAATGTTCGCACGGGCAACAGACATATCATCGCTGTCGTCATGGGCGGCAGAACCGGAAAGTCGCGGGACGCCCACATGCGGCAATTGATCGCCCGGCATCTTCCCAAGGCAAAACGCCGTCGCGGCGGTTCAGCTCTGATTGCATCCGTTTCGCAGAAGGGCCTGATCGGTCCGGCCCCGAAACCCCTGGCCAGACCGGCAGCCGGCCAGGTACAGGTCGCGGCAAATCAATCGGCGCAAGGCGCATCCGATTATCCGGCCATGCCGGCTTTGCCAAAGCAGACCGTGCCGGTCGCCTATGCGGCGGAAAAGAAGCAGCGCAAGGTGGTCACGCCAATGCCTGCCGTTGCCATGGCGCGCATGGATGCCATCTCGTCGCGGCCTGACGGCTGGTTGATCCAGATCGGTGCCATGCCCAGCAAAACCATGGCGATCGAGCTCCTTGGAGACGCCAAGGACCGTGCCAAATCGACTTTGAAGGGCGCAAACGCATTCACTGAAACCGTCGAGAAAGGCGGTCAGACCCTGCACCGCGCCCGTTTCGCCGGCTTCGACAACAAGGCCTCCGCAAGAAGAGCCTGTGCCATCCTGAAGAAAAAGAACTTCGCCTGCCTGGCCCTGCCTCCTCAATAGTTCGGCGGGCAATTGGACTGCGGTTTGTACCACGCTGCGTAATTGGCGCGGTTCAAATCGAACAAGTGTGTATCAGTTTTGAGTACGAGTAGACCCATGCTTACCCAGAAGTCGATCTTTCGCTTCGTTGATTTTGGCCGCAAGAAAAGTCGACCCGCCACGATCGGGATGAACCTTTTGCATAAGCCGCCGGTGCGCGGACACAATGTCGGCTTCACTCGCCCCGGCCGCAACGCCAAGGATCTGATAGGCTTCGTCATCGGTCATAGTGCCCGGCTCAGGCGCGCTTCGCTCCCGAGGACCGTCGTCGCCCTCGACGTGTTCACGCCATCCGGGAAACCGGCGGTCGAAATAAGCTTCAAGTAAGGCCACGCTCTCGTCGTCGTTTGCCACTTCGCCGGCAAATGTCTGCAGATCGGTTTCGTCCAGGTCGTCCAGATCCTGGCCTTCGAACTGTCCGGCGAGTATCCGACCGGTTATATCTCCGGTATCATGATCAAGCCGCATTTCCAGCGCGGCCGATCGGACCTGCGAGACCTGGCCGCCCGATGGCGGAGACCCGAAGCCGAAACGGCCGAACGGCAGTCCGAACCCCCGCCCCGCCAGAATCGAATAGGCAAACGCAAAAGCCGCGATCGAAAATGCGACCCGCCCCTGGATGGCAAAGAACAATCCGATCCCGGCGAAGATCACAGCTCCGGCAATCTTGATAGACCGCGCGAGCGTGCTCGGATTCGAGTGAACGATCAGGTAGGCGAAGCCCAGCAGGATCATGAAAACCAGGAAGCCGGCGGCTAAAAAATTCATAAGGACCTACCGCATCTGTTCCAGAAGGCGTTGTCCGCCGCGTTCACCCCGTTCGCCATAGGCGGCCAGCGCCTTGTACCCGCCCGCCGCATAAACCGCGACTGCCCTCAACAGGTCTCCAAGCTGTTTGGCGGATCCGGAGTCAAACCGGCAGAATGCGCCTTTTGTCAGCCGGGCGATCTCGCGAAACGTTGCCTCGGCGGTCTGGTCATGGCCTTCCTGAAACAGGAACACGGGAACCTTGCGCATACCCAGTTCTCCAGCCAGCACACACAGGTCGTCGGCATTTTCCTCCATACAGTCGCCCACATAGACAACGGCACTGATTTTCTTCTTTTTGGTGCCTTCGATCGCGTGCGACAGAACCTTTCGGATCTGGGTGTGTCCGCCCTGGCAGATGATGCGCGACATCAGCGCGGCCAGGGTTCTTCCATCGCGCACCCATTTGCTGGACCGGCATTCGCCAAGACCGCGAAAATAGACCAGTTGCACATCAAGTGTGCCGATCCCCGCAACTTCCTTGAACATTTCCGCCTGCAGGTGGCAAGCCGTGTCCCAGGTCGGCTGGCGCGACATCGTCGCGTCGAGCGCAAACAGGAGGCGCCCGTTTCCAGGGGCGGTTCGGCTCGCGGCCATCGCTTTGGCTTTGTCAAGAAACGCGGCAACATCCTGACTGGCTCCCGTCTCGACCGGAGCCTTTTCAGAAGCCCTGGCCGGCGTTTGCGACGCTGCGCTCAATGCGGCCCGCAGCCCCTCACCGAAGGGCCTGTCAGACCGCTTGTCGCCGGTTTTGGGGTTGACGGGTTTTTTGTTGTTCCCAGTCATCTTGCACTGATCCTGTTCGATCGCGTCCGGTCGCTGACGTGGATCCAAAGCGGATCCTCTCAATATTATATAGGATCGATCAGTTTGGCGACCGCGACATTTTCCGGCCTCGCGGCCACCCGATCACATGAACTTGTTCACAACAAGCAGAGTTCGGAGAGATCGCGACGCATCTCAAACGGAATATCCGCCTGGTCACCGGTTTTTGCCAGGTCGCGCGGCGCATCGGCCGGCGTCAGGTAACGCCATCCCTGAAACGGCCGGCGCGGCTGGATTTCCGTCAGGTGAACGACCGGTTCCATCACCAGACGGCATCGCCTGATACCTTCATCGTCCTTGAACGGACGAACTTCAAGAAGCCGTTGCCGGGCTTGAACCAGGCCCTTGATAACCCAATACATGGATCCGCCGTCGAGGATTTCCTCAACCCGTTTCGGCACCATGCGCGTTGTATGAAAATATTCGGCCACGCCCTCGGTCTCGCGAGTCGATTCTCGTTTGAAATCGATCCACGCCCTCAGGCTGTCAACCGATTCCGATCCGACGGACAATTTTATCAAATGAAGTGGCATGGCCCAAAGCTAGCCGAAATCCTGTGAAATTCAATGTTGTTTCCGACGCTGTGGGTAACTGGCAATCATTGGCACATTCAGGCGCTGTGCGCAGAATCCTCGACCTGAAATTCGCCAATTTCAACGATGACCGCGCCGGAAGCGACCTGGGTTCCAAGCTCGGCATGGATCGCGGTTACCACGCCGTCGATCGCGCTCGACACGGCATGTTCCATCTTCATCGCCTCGACGGCAAACAGGAACGTTCCTGCCTCCACGGCATCGCCCAGCGCAACCGACAGCGCGACGACCTTGCCGGACATCGGCGCCTTGACAGCGCCTTCCCCGCCTTCGGCCTCAGGCTTCTTCTGCAACTGGTCCACCAATCGGACGGAGGCGACACGACCGCCGTCAAAAACATAGGCCACACCGTCCACGTTGATAACCGCGTCGGCTTCGCCACCGGAAACGGATTGGCCGTTAATCCGCAGCGCGCCGTCCACCCACGACAAACGCGCCTCAACCGCCTCGTCGTCGATCTCAACGGGACACCCCGCACGTCTGTCGCCACTCAGCTGGAAACCGCTCGGGACCGCCCACGGATCGCGCCAGTCTGCGGTCTGATCATATCCAGGACTGTCATTGCCCACGGCATGATCCCCGACCAGTGCGGCCACCCCGGCGGCGATCAGCGCGTCGGGGATATCGGCGGCCTTGAAATCGGCGAAATCCCGATCGATCAGCCCCGTATCGAAGCCGCCTGCCCTCACATCCGGATAAGCCATAAGGGCGTTCAGAAAGCCGATATTGGTTTTGGGACCTGCAATCCGAGCCTCCGACAGCGCCGCCAGCATGAGATCGAGCGCCAGATCGCGGTCCGGCGCATGGGCGATCACCTTGGCGATCATCGGGTCATAGTAGGGAGAAATGTCATCGCCCTCCGACACGCCCGTATCAATGCGGACATCGGCGCCGCCGTTCGGTCGAAACAGGTCGAGGCGTCCGGTCGACGGCAGGAAGCCTGCCTCGGGATCCTCGGCATAGACCCTCGCCTCGAAGGCATGACCGCTGATGCGAATTTCGGACTGCTCAAGTGGCAGAGGTTGACCCGACGCGACCCTGATCTGCCATTCCACGAGATCGACGCCAGTGATCATCTCTGTCACGGGATGCTCGACCTGAAGCCTTGTATTCATCTCCATGAACCAGAATCCGTCGGTCTTGAGATCTCCGGAACCGTCGACAATGAACTCCACTGTCCCCGCACCGCGATAACCGACCGCCATTGCGGCATCGACGGCAGCCTTGCCCATGGCCGCACGGACGTCCGCGGTCATGCCGGGCGCCGGGGCTTCCTCGATGACCTTCTGGTGCCTGCGCTGTGCCGAACAGTCGCGTTCGAACAGGTGCACAGCGTTGCCATGGCCGTCGGCAAAGACCTGGATCTCGATATGCCGCGGATTGGTGATGAATTTCTCCAGGAGCACGTGCGGATCGCCGAATGCGCTTTGCGCCTCCCGCTTGACCGCTTCCAGGGAGGCCTCGAAATCCAGGGCCTTGTCGATGCGGCGCATGCCCTTTCCGCCGCCGCCGGCGACGGCCTTCAACAGAACCGGATAGCCGGTTTCATAGGCCTTGTTTTTCAGGAACGCCGGATCCTGCTTCGATCCGTGATAGCCCGGTACCACCGGCACACCGGATTTCTCCATGAGCGCCTTGGCTTCGTCCTTCAAACCCATCGCCCGGATTGCCGCGGACGGCGGCCCGACAAAAATCAGCCCGGATTGTTCGCACTTCTCTGCGAAGTCCGCATTCTCAGAGAGGAATCCGTAACCGGGGTGGATCGCCTCCGCGCCGGTCGCCTGAGCCGCGTCGAGGATCGCCTGCTGGCGAAGGTAGGAGTCCGTTGCCGGCGCCGGACCGATACACACGGCATCGTCGGCCATGCGGACATGGAGCGCGTTGCGGTCGGCTTCCGAATAGACGGCGATGGTGCGAATGTGCATCCGCCGTGCAGTACGAATGATCCTGCAAGCGATTTCTCCGCGATTGGCAATGAGCAGTGAGGAAATCACGACACTAGTACCTCTGCACAGTGATTTTGACGGTTTGATGGGACAGCCTTGGTCCTCGGCTTGGCGCGTTGTGCATAGGTACTAAGTCTCCAGGGATTGCATGCAGTTCATGGCGGGCATCGGGCCGGCTCCATTACATCCGGAATACGCCGAATTTCGTATCCGGGATCGGTGCGTTCAGGGCCGCGGAAAACGCCAGGCCGAGCACGGTCCGGGTTTCGTCGGGCGTGATGATACCGTCATCCCAAAGGCGCGCCGTTGCATAATAGGGATGGCCCTCGGTTTCGTACTTCTCCCGGATCGGTGTCTTGAAACTGTCCTCATCCTCCGGCGACCATGTGCCGCCGTCGGCCTCGATATTGTCACGCCTGACGGTGGCGAGGACCGACGCCGCCTGCTCGCCGCCCATGACCGAAATCCGCGCATTCGGCCACATGAACAAAAATCGCGGCGAATAGGCGCGTCCGCACATGCCATAGTTCCCCGCGCCGTACGATCCGCCGATAACCAGGGTGATTTTGGGAACCTGGGCACAGGCGACCGCGGTCACGAGCTTGGCCCCATCCTTGGCAATTCCACCGGCCTCATACTCGCGTCCGACCATGAACCCGGTAATGTTCTGCAGGAAAAGAAGCGGAACCTTGCGCTGACAGCACAATTCGACGAAATGCGCGCCCTTCATGGCCGATTCAGAGTAAAGAATGCCATTGTTGGCGATGATTCCAACCGGCATACCGTGCAGCCGGGCGAAACCGGTCACCAGCGTGGTTCCGTACAGCGCCTTGAACTCGTCGAATTCCGAGCCGTCGACAAGCCGGGCGATAACGTCCCTCACGTCATATTGTTTTTTCAGATCGACCGGCACGACGCCGGTCAGGTCGCTTTCCGGCAGCGCCGGTGGCCGTGGCGCCGTCAGCAAAGGGGTCGGGTTCTTGACGACATTGAGTGTCGCGATCGACCGGCGCGCCATGGCCAATGCCTGGTCGTCGTCAACGGCATAATGGTCCGCAACCCCGGAATTGCGGGCGTGAACATCGGCACCGCCGAGATCTTCCGCCGATACCACCTCCCCCGTCGCCGCCTTGACCAGCGGTGGTCCGGCAAGAAAAATAGTGCCTTGCTGGCGAACGATGATGGTTTCATCCGACATGGCCGGAACATAGGCGCCGCCTGCGGTGCAGGATCCCATGACCACTGCGATCTGCGGAATGCCCATGGCGCTCATTTGCGCCTGATTGTAAAAGATCCTTCCGAAATGATCCCGGTCGGGAAACACCTCGGTCTGGTTCGGAAGATTGGCGCCGCCGGAATCGACGAGATAAATACAGGGCAGCCGGTTTTCCCGCGCGATCTCCTGCGCGCGCAAATGCTTCTTCACGGTAAGTGGATAATAGGTGCCGCCCTTGATGGTCGCATCGTTGCAGACGATCATGCATTCCCGGCCTGATACCCGGCCAATACCGGTAATGACCCCGGCTGCGTGGATATCGTCGCCATACATGTCATGAGCGGCCAGCGACGACAGTTCCAGAAACGGCGTTCCGCTGTCGATCAGGCGTGTAACCCGTTCGCGCGGCAACAGTTTGCCGCGATCAAGGTGGCGTTTTCGGGCGCGCTCGGAACCGCCGCGGGCGGCTGTCTCCCGCTTTTGCCGCAAATCCTCGATCAGGGCGTCCCACATGGCCCGGTTGGAGCGGGCGGCCTCTGTGCCGACGTCAATTGAACTTTTAAGAACGGTCACGAATCCTGCCCAATAAAATGGAAACCTGTGTTGGCGACGAACCGGGGAGCGCGCGGCGATCCGAGACTTATACCTCGTCGGCTGCCACAATCCAGCTTTCTGCTCTTGCCGCCAGCGCCCACGCCTGGAAATGTTCGTGAGACAAAACCGCGTCCATGTAGCTGCGTTCCCGGTCGCCCACCGGCACATTGTAAGTCTCAAAACGGGAAACAACCGGCGCAAACATGCAGTCGGCACCGCAAAACCCGCCGAAGAGGTAGGGACCATCGGCCGTTTTCCGTGCCAGGGCCTGTCGCCACAGCGCACAGATCCTGTCGATATCCGCCTGCACGTCGGCTGCAAGCGCAAAATCCGATTTCGGCCTGCGGATGTTCATCGGCAGTGCGGATCGCAATGCCGCAAAACCGGAATGCATTTCCGCCGACACCGATCGCTGCATGGCTCGCTCGCCGGCGTTTTCCGACCAGAGCCCGGCCGCCGGATACTTGTCTGCAAGATATTCGATAATCGCCAGCGAATCCCAAACCGCGACGTCATCGTCGATCAGCACCGGCACCCGGCCGGCCGGCGAATACCGCGCAATGTCCGATTTCATTTCCGGCGTATCGAGCGGTATCAGGATTTCTTCAAAGTCCGCTCCGGTCTGCGCAAGCGCCAGCCACGCCCTCAGGGACCAGGACGAATAGTTTTTGTTGCCGATTACAATTTTCAAGAAACCACCCCGATCATCCGTACCCGACAGAACACTGACCTGCCCGCGACCACTCTTCGATTAGAGTGTGAAGCCGGGCAAATCAAGGCCGGGACCGTCTGACAATGCCGGAACCGGCTTTGTGTCAGTTGACCGTCGCCGGGGTAGCCGGGCGCGGCGCATAGACTGTCTTGTAACCCTCAAAGCCGGCCAATTCGTAGGATCCGACGGTATCGAGCGACAACAGCGATCTGCGCGCAAACTCGCTTGAGACAAGGATCGGTTGCCCGACGACCTTGGTCAGGGACTCGATCCGGCTCGCCAGGTTCACGGTGGCGCCGATGACCGTAAAGTCGAGGCGGCTTTCCCCTCCGACATTGCCATAGAACACGTCTCCGATGTGCAGGGCGGTACCGCATCTGATCGGTTGTGATTCCGATCCGTTCATGACCCGGATCTGTTCGATCTCCGCATGCGCCTCTTTCATCGCCTTCATGGCGCGCTCGGTGGCGTCGCAGGCCGTCTGGTCGCACCAGTACGGGAAGATCGCCAGAACCGCGTCGCCGATGAATTTCAGGACTTCGCCGCCCTGCTCATCGACATGTTTGGTCACAATACCGAAATATTCATTGAGAAGGCTGATCACGGCCTCATCGCCGAGATCGTTGGACAATTTTGTGAAGTTGCGCAGATCGGTGAAGGTAATCACCGCGTCGATGGTTTCGCCATGGCCACGGTGGATCTCGCCTTCCAGTACCCGCTTTCCCGCATAGCGCCCGACATAAAGGTCCAGCAACGTTTCCGCCGAACGCCGGTTTGTGTGAATCTCAAATGCTATGCCCAAAGGATCGCCGAGCGCGTACAGCACCTCCAGATCCGCGTCGGAGAAACCGCTTTCCGCCTTTGTAGCAACGGTCAGTCCCTTGATCGACCCGTCTGAAAACGGCATCGGCATGGCGATATAGTCGGTGGCGCCCTCTGCGCGGAGATCGGGAATGATGCCAAATTCGTTTTTTCCCGGGACCGCCGCGATCGGCAGTCGCACCGTTCGTCCCTCTGTGTAGACCACTTTCATGGGGCTGTTGTCATACATGTGATCAAGCTGCGGACTTGCCGGATAGAGCCGGCGAACCGCCGGCTTGCCGCGTTCGCACAGGATGCTTTCGGCGCGAATATGCGGGTGCAGCACTGTTACGCCTGTTGAAACCCGGTAAACATCGACGCCGAGCTCATTGAGCTTTTCCAGAAGAGTTTCGATGATGGCGCAGGTATCCGGAAGACGGATTGCATCGGAGCGAAGCCAATCGATCAGCGGCGCCGCGCGATCGGGTACAATGTTCAACATGCCTGTCGATCCTCTTTTGTCCGCATTGCCAAGGGGCGCACGATCGCGCCTTTGCGGCTGTCCGTCGTTTCATTTTCCTGTCGGGAGGCGATTCGAAAACGTGACGATTGCAGACCCTAATCCCAACCATAGAAATGGTCATGCCGCAGTGCAATAGCAAGTGGCCTGTTGCGCCATATTGCACGGCCATTCAGGTCTGCTTTGCCGGCTCGGGCCCCTCTGGCAACCGCTATGGCGCCGGATACAGTGCGCTGGTGCGGCCGGTCAGATAGTAGGCGACGAGCCCGACCCATTCCTTGACCACGGTGTCCAGCAATCTGATGCTCAACCCGGCATTGGAACGAAACCGCTTCGTATCCGGAACCCCGCCTACCCGGTAATCGACAGGCCAGGGGACGATACCCGGCCATCCGACCTTTCGGAATATCCCCACCGATCGCGGCATGTGAAACGCCGACGTGACAAGCAACCAGGTCTCGCCCTCGACCGGTTTGGCCAGCGCCTTGGACAGGGTCGCGTTCTGCCAGGTGTTTTGCGCCTTGTCTTCAATGATCAGACGGTCTTTCGAGATACCGAACGAAAGCAGGTAGCGTTCGCCGATTTCGGCCTCTGTAACCGTCTTATTGAAGAAGGCGCTCGAACCACCGGTATAGACGATCCGTGCGTCCGGAAACCGGCTCGCCAGCCCAGCGGTATCGGCAATCCGCTCACCGGAATCAGTAAGCGACAGGCGATTGTTATAAGCGCTGATGTTGGTGTTCACACTGCCACCAAGGACGATGATCCCGTCAACGCGCGCAGGCACCGGATCCGGCGGCTGGAAACGTTCCTCAAGCGGCAGCGCAATCAGCAGCGACACAGGCGTGAAGGCGACGACCGCCATGCCGACAATCGAAAAAACGATAAGCACCCTGGCAATCCGGACAAATCCGAAAATCGAAGCCAGCAACCCGGTCAGACCGCAGAAAATCAGGAAATGTGAAGGCGCAATGAAAAAATAGACGAATTTGGCGAGGTAAAAGAACATGGTGCCATCGCTTTACTGGAATCGGGGGCCCTGTCGTTCATTCCGGCTGTCAATCGATATCCCATTGCGGAGCAATGGCCAGATTCACCGTACGCCCGTCCGGAGAGCCGAGCGCAGAGATCCGCGCCATCTCATCGGCATCGAGGGCCACGGATGCGCCGGCCAGGTTTTCGGCAAGCCGCTCCGGGTTCGCCGTTTTCGGAATTGCCACCACATTGTCCTGTCCGGTCAACCAGGCCAGGGTTATCTGTGTCGGCGTCAGGCCGCGCTTTTCGGCGATGTCGCCAATGACCGGGTCATCGACAACCCTGCCCTTGGCAATCGGCGCATAGGCTGTCAGGGCCATGTCGTGGTCACGACAAACGCCAAGCAATGTGTTCTGTGTCAGGTAGGGATGATATTCGACCTGATTGCACACAATCGGTTCCGTCGCCAATCCGATCGCCTCGCGCAACAAGGCGGACGGAAAATTCGACACGCCGATATTGCGCGCCAATCCCCGCGCCTTCGCGTCACACAACGCTCGAATGCTGTTTTTCAGGGGAATTTCCGGATTGGGCCAATGGATCAGCAACAGGTCCACCTGATCGAGCCCGAGCCGTTCCAGGCTCTCCGATGCGGAAGCCTGCAGATCGCCGTCGTCGATCCGGTCATTCCAGACCTTCGTCGTCACGAAGACATCGTCCCTGTCAACCGAAGCCGCGCGGAGCCCGTTCCCCACATCGACCTCATTGCCGTACATGGCGGCCGTGTCGATGTGGCGATATCCCGCGTCAAGCGCTCGGGCAACGATATGTCTGCAGGTTTCGCCGGACAGCTGCCACGTTCCCAGACCCAGCTTCGGGATCGCACACGATTTGGTCTCAACAACGTTCACAATCCGCTCCCCTGCTCTGCGCAGCTCCCCGTCAGGCCAAATCTCAGCCGAGTTCTTCCGCCGTTTTCACGATCTTGCCGACCAGACCGTATTCGATGGCGTCGGTCGGCCCCATCCAGTAATCCCGATCCGTGTCCTTCTCGATCCGCTCGATCGGCTGGCCGGTCGCATCGGAAAAGATCTGGTTGAGGCGGTCACGCATTTTCAGCATTTCCTTGGCCTGAATTTCAATGTCGGTCGCGGGGCCGCCGGCGCCACCGGACGGTTGGTGCAACAGAAACCGTGTGTTCGGCGTGCAGAACCGTTGTTCCCTGGGCACCGACACGAAGATCAGTGCGCCGGCGCTCGCCACCCAGCCCATGCCTAGAATGTTGACCTTCGGCTTGATGAACCCGATTGCATCGTGGATCATGTCGCCGGATTCGACATGCCCGCCCGGCGACGACACGATTACCGTTATCGGATCGTCGGAGACCTGCGCAAGCGCAAACAGGCGCGCGCAAACATCGCGCGCCATATCCATCGTGACCGGCCCGGTGATCAGGACGTTGCGGGCTTCGAACAGGTGTTTGTCGACAGCCAGCGATTGCGGCGGCTGGTCTTCCTTTTTCTCTTCCTCGTCAAGATGGGCAGGAATTTGCGAAGTCAAATGGGTCATTCTTTGTCTCGTTGTCAGGCCGGCGAACGGACCGGCGGAATCATCATGATTTGGAGGGAATCAACACAGGCGTTTCCGCACATTTAAGCGATTGCAAGCCCGACGGCAAACCGTTCCGGCAAGAATGGTGAAAAAGCGCGGTTTTTGCGTCACCCGCTGCACGGTTTCTATATAGTACGGGTTAATCAGCGCTTACGCCGATGTCGCAGCCCCTCCTCCGGGCATCCAGCGAATTCAATCTAACTGTCCACAGACCCTAAACCACACCGGAACCCATCCATGCCATTCAACAAGCTTCATGTCCCCAAGGGTCTCGCGGTCGAGACGTGCCATATGATCAACGACGCGCTGCATGCCAGCCTCGTGGAAACCTGCAATGTCAATCAGGACGACGATTTTTGTCTGATCACCCGATACGAACCCGGCGACATGATCCTGCATCCGACATTTCTTGGAAATCGCGATCCGCAGTCAACGATCGTTATCGAGATCGCCCTTCTTGCCGGCCGTTCGGATGACCAGAAAGAAGCGCTCTACAAAGATGTGCGCGATCGGCTTCGACAGACCGGTTTCGATCCGAACAATTCGATCGTCTTCCTGCTCGAGAACAATCCTGTCGACTGGTCCTTCAGTGACGCGGGTTCAGTCAAGTCCGTTCTGAAATTGTAGCGGCGGGAAGCGGCGCGTTGCCTTGGACCTTTTCCGGTCAGTCGAAATCAGCGGTTCAGAAACCAGGGTTATGCGAAGAATAAGCCGCGGTTTTCTTTTATCACAACTCGACGCCAACAAGGGTGTGATCCTGGGGAGCCGACGCAATCGTCTCTCGAACGCTCGGGCGCGATATCTCTTGTTGAACTCAACCGGTTCTCGCAAATCCATCGGCTACCGATCCAGATCGCAAGCCGATGGATATTCTTTGTTTTACGAGTGGGCTGATCTGCACAAGCCAACTCTGTAGGGCGACGGATTTACATCCGTCAGGCCGCTTCTACGGCAGCAAGGAAAGTCTCGACCTCGCGGCGCATGTCAATCGATTTCCTGGAGAGATCTTCCGACGAAGACAGAACGGTGTGCGCCGATGATTTGGTTTCGGCGACCGCCGAGTTTACCTTGTCGATATTGTCGCTCATCGACATCGTTCCATCCGCGGCTCCTTGAATGTTTCGCGCAATGTCGGCCGTCGCCGCGGTCTGCTCCTCAACCGCTGTCGCCATGGACGTCATAAACTCACTGATGTCGCCCATAGAAGTGGCGATGCCACCAATTCCCACGACCGCGTCATTGGTCGACGATTGGATCGCATTGATTTGCTTGGAGATTTCTTCCGTGGCGTTCGCGGTTTGCTGCGCCAGTGATTTGACTTCGGAAGCGACAACTGCAAAGCCTTTACCGGATTCCCCGGCCCGCGCAGCCTCGATTGTCGCATTCAAGGCAAGAAGATTGGTCTGTTCGGCGATATCGGATATCAATTCGACAACCTGTCCGATTTGATGCGCCGCCTCGGACAGGGACGTGACTTTGCCGTCAACATCCTTTGCGCTTGCCGTTGCATCGGCGGTCTGTTTTGCCCCGCTGGCAACCTGGACACCGATTTCCTGGATCGAAGACGACAATTCTTCTGTCGCGGAGGCCACTGTCTGCACATTTGCGTTCGTTTCCGACGATGCTGTCGCGGCACTGCCGGCAATCGACTCCGTCTCTTCGGAAATTGTATTCAACTGTACCGCGGATTGTTTCATGTTCTCGCTGTCGGACAACACCTCCTCGAGGACATTGTGCATAGTTCCGCGGAATTCATTGATGAGCCCCTCAATCGTGTTTTGACGGCGGTTCTGCTTTTCATTGGCTTCGGCGGCTTCCGCCTCGAGACGCTCGCGATCAAGACCGCTCTGGCGGAACACAGCAACCGCACTTGCGATTTTGCCGATTTCATCTTTCCGGCCACCATGCAGCACCTCCACTGAGAGGTTTCCACCCGCAAGTTCCCCGACAACCGTGGTAATGTCATTGAGCGGACGGATCACGGTCCGAATGATGATCGCAATCAGGCCACACGCAAGGCCCAGCGTCAGTACGCCGATTCCCACGAGCAACAACGTCGCGGTGTTCACCAGTTCGGCCGCCTTTTCATCCGCACCGTCCGCGAGAACATCTGCCGCATCACCGATGACGTTGATCTGGTTAACCAGATTGTCACCGATTTCATCGACCCTTTCGGCTAACTCATCCGCCAGAACTTCGTTTGCTAGGGTGGAACGATGGATATCAAACATTTTGCCATCTCCGCTCGCCAGAGCCACCCAATCCGCAAAGTTTGATCTCAAGTCCGAAACGATAGTGCGGTCTTGATCTGACTCGACATTGTTTGCCAGCGATACGAAGTGCGGTTCGGCGGTCGCAGCAATCTTCAGATAGGCGTCTTCGAGGCCGTCTAATTTGCTGGCATCTTCCTCCGCCATAACTTCCGCAACTGCAGCTTCAAGCCCATTGACAATTGAGCGCAACTTCAAAGCTGCTTCCACCATCGGATAGTCCCGCTCAAAAAGCTCGCCGAGGATATCGTTCATCTGCCCAACTGTAGCCGTGCCACTTGCTGCAAGATCGTCACCCCGGTTTTCCGCAGCAGCCATTTCGGCCTCATTGCTTTCGGAAAGTGCCAGGAGTTGTTCGGCAAGCCGATCGCCTTGCTCATCCATCCGAACTTGTTGTGCTTCAGCTTCAATTTCGCTTTCGAGCTCGAGGATATGCGCCTTGTACATATTTCGTGCGGTCGCAGACAGCGCGGCTCGCTCGTCGACAAGCGCGGCAACACGATCTTTCATTTCGGCCGAAACGACCACCGTCGCCAACTCGTTTACGGCAGCATTAAACTTCGTCTCAGCTGCTTCGAATTCGCCTAACAGTGTATTGACGTCTTCAATTTCTTCATCAGCAAGCATCTCTACGACGAGTTTCTGCATATCTGTCGCGAAATAAATTACATCATCGCCAGTTTCAATTGTTGGCGTCACAACATCGGAAATCTCATTGATTTGCGCCTCAATAGTTTTCACCTGCCACAATCCTAGTGCACCACATAGAATTGCCAATATTGTCAGGCTCGTCACACCGGCCAACAGCTTAGTTTGAACGTTCATGTCTACTTCCGCGCTTCTATAAAAATCTACCGAGTACGTATTAGTTCATACGCACAACAACCAATATGAAGATATTATAAACAAGTTATTAATAACGTATACAAAGAATTCTAATGAAATATATAACATAGTAATTATTTACAATAATTTTTCCATTAGCCATCAGATTTGAAAGAGTTCAATTTTATTAAGATAGTATATATAAATACGCAAAACAAAATTTACTTGATTTTCAAGAATATGAAGTCAACTCAGTTCCAAATTTGCCAAAAAATTTTATTTTTCCCAATAAAAATAAATTGTTTGCATTACTTCTTTAATAAATCGCAAGTATCTATAATTCATAAAATTCTTCTTTTTCACGAGATAATTGGACAATAACAAACGATATGCGCTAGTGAGCTCGAAATTAAACCCGTTACGGGCGATTTAACACAACTCTGAGGGAGGAATATCCACGCGCGTTTTGCCAATCCTGCGAAGTGGACGCGGACCGGTCGGAGCATTCCGCCAGGTCTACCGACACCGCGATGCAGATTGCAGGCAGGCGGTTCGGTTCTTCGGGACGCGATCATGCGTCGGTCCGCGAGGCAAAGCACACCGCGACCAGCACAACAAAACCGCCAAGAAATGTCGCAGCGCTTGGTATTTCCGAAAGCAGGAAGAATGCGAATACCGGGGCAAGAGGGGTTTCAAGGGAACTCAAGAGAGCCGCCTGACCCGACGGGACCCTTTTTGCGCCTTCTGCAAGGGTAACCGACGCGATGGCAAACAGCAGTCCAAATGCCGCAAGAACACCGATTTCCATCCGGTCGACATCAAAAGGGTCCCCAAACATCGCGGCAACGGGCAACAGGAGAACAGACTGCAATACTTGCGGGCCCGCCCCGGGCGTATCCGGGTATTTGCGGTAAATGACCATAATCGACGCCATGGCAACGGTCATCGACAGTGCCAGCAGGTCACCACGCAGGCTGATTGTCCCCAGGGAGCCGGACACGATAACAGCAACTCCCAAAAGTGCGCCCGCACAGCCCGCCATGGTCCTGAACGTCGCTCTCTCGCCGATGGCAATCCAGGCGAGCAATGCGGCAATCAGAGGGGAAATCGCGTAGATGAGCGAAACATTGGCAATGGTCGTGAACTTGAAGGCCGGAATAAAGGCCGCGGTTCCAAGGGCGCCGACCACCCCGATCGACACCCCGCTGAACCCCATGCCCAGGAAGTTGCTTTGCAACGTTCCCCGCTTCATGGTCCAGGCTGTTGTCAGAGTAGCGGCAAACAGCCCTCGCCAGAATATGACTTCCCAGGCCCCGGCCTGCACACCCTTGGTGAACAAGCCCGCCGTACTGAACGTTATTGCAGAAACGACTACAAGCAGCGCTCCGACATAATATTCGGATCGAATGTTTCCAATCATGCCGGAGTTTCTTTCACCGCGCTCATGCCTGGTCCGGGAATTTCAGCAAACCCGTATCTGGTCCCGCTGATATCGGCTGCGTCAGAGCACTGCCATCCGGCGACCGCGTCCGGCAACAACAGATTGCCATGGACACCGTGAGCCGCCGTCGGATCACCCGGAAGCGGCCGACCGGTGAACCGGTCGACGGTTGCAGTGATTTGGTATCGGTGCAGTCCGACATCCGCCAGGAGATGATCGCCGAGACCGTGGAGCGTCCGGATCGTTTCTCGCCGGCGGCGGAACGCCATCACCTTATCGACGCACCGGCGAAGGGTCACTTCCAGAACGCCGATCTCACGTGAAGACACAGTGCCGAGGTCGACAAGCGAGCGAGAGGGCTTCATGGGATCCTCCTTTTGTTTCAAAAGCAGATCATCGTCAGCACTCCATGCACAAATTCTTTTTGCATCATGAGGAATATCAGTTATCGAGATGCCAAGGATGATCTTGAATTAACACATAAATACATATACTTATGAACATCAACAAACGAGAATATCTCTAAATATCTGTTAGAAAAATTTGAACATAGTCCATGCCAAGATCACTCCCTCCACTCACCGCTCTAAGAGCCTTTGAAGCAGCGGCAAGACATCTCAGTTTTACCAGAGCGGCCGCGGAGCTGCATGTTACCCCGGCCGCGGTCAGCCATCAGGTCAAGGGGCTCGAGGCGCTGCTCGGAGTTACATTGTTTCGCCGCGTAACCCGCGCTTTACGTTTGACCGATGCCGGACAGGCCGCGCTTCCGACACTCACCCAGGGGTTCGATACATTGGCCAAGGGCGTCGAACAGATGCGCGCTCACTGCGAACGCGGGGTCCTGACGATCAGCATCAGCCCGTCGTTCGGCGCCATGTGGCTCGTGCCCCGGCTCGAACGTTTCCGAAGCCGGCACCCGGAGATCGAAATCCGCATCGACGGCACCGACCGTCTGGTCGACGTGGCACGTGGCGATGCCGATGTCGCGGTGCGATACGGGCCCGGCGGGTATGACGGGGTCCGGGTCGATTTTCTGTTCAATCAGGTCAATACGCCGGTCTGCAGCCCCGCCCTGCTGGCCGGTCGACATCCCCTGCACCATCCCGATGACCTTCGTCACCACACGCTGCTTCACATCGACTGGAAAGATGCCGAGGCAAGCTGGCGCATGTGGCTGCTGGCGGCAGGCTTGCACGACATAGACCCGGCTCGCGGGCCGCATTTCACCATGGAGACCATGGCGGTTCAGGCCGCGCTGGACGGCCAGGGCGTGGCCTTGGTCGGCGATGTGCTGGTGGCCGACGACCTCGCAGCCGGCCGCCTCGTGCGTGCTTTCGACCCAAGTCTCAGCACGCCGCTCAGTTTCTCCCACTATCTGCTGAGCGCCGAGGCAGGCGCGGACCAGCCCAAGGTCATTGCTTTCCGTGACTGGCTGCTTGAGGAGGCGCGCGCCTCCCGTTCAGGCAACGAGATTTGGACCGGCCGAGTGGGATCGTCCGAACAGACGGGCCAAATACAAAACTTGTAACAGGTGTCCCGACAATCGCCGACAGGGCCTCGACAGTTTTTGGCGGACCGGGCCGCTCTCAATTTCCCATATCAAGCCATTCGCCGATCTCGATCGCGCGTTCAGCGGTCATGCGCATCACGCAGTCGGCGGCAATCGGTTGTGCCATCGTTCCACCCTCGAAGAATATCCTCGGAAAGGCGCATTTCGCGTCCTTGTATTTGATCCAGGCCCGCTGGATGTCACGCAGCGCTTCGCTGCCCTCGGAGGAAAGGTTACCGCGAAGCGTCCCGTACAAGATGTTCAACTGACCATCCCACCATTGCAGCTCCCGCGACGTACAGCCGACCATTCCAACTGTTGTCTGGTTTTCCTCCCGGTCGAGGCAGGGGGTGGCGATCGTGCCGATGCAATCATTCAGACTGGCTTCTTCTCCCGAAGCGCGCATGTCGCGCACCGCTTCATGGCACTTTTGCATCTGGATCTCATCGCCCTCGGTCATTGTGAAGGGATCATCGGCCCACGCGGCGGTCACCCCGGTCACAGCCATAACCATGCATGCAATTTTTAAAGTATCGAGAAACATTCCCTGCTCCGTCATTTTCCATCAACTGCGCCGCGCTCCCAACGTCATCTCATAATCGGCGCCGATGGCGAAGAACAATCAACTTACGGTTCGCGATGAACATTGTTTTCGCACCGATCCAGGCCATTTATTCGCCCGCTGCACTTGTTTTATCGAATCTAAACTGAATATATTTCTGAACGATATGGTGGGCAGCCTGTGTAAAAGCCGGAAGCGGACGGACCTTGCAACATCCGAAACCGCCTCCGACGACAAGCCAAGAATCGGAATGACCGTCGGTCACAACCTTCCCTCATGTCAATTTGGAAAGCACTAATTGCCGGACGCATGTCACTGACAATCCGGCTGACGGAGACCAGGAAATGCGTGTGACTGGAACGGTGAAATTCTTCAATTCCGAAAAGGGGTTCGGCTTCATTACCCCGGACGAAGGCGGCAAGGATGTGTTCGTCCACATCTCCGCCGTCGAACAATCCGGCATGCAGGGCCTGCAGGACGGACAACGGGTTTCCTTTGACACCGAGCCGGACAAGCGCGGCAAGGGTCCAAAAGCCATCGATCTGCAAACCGAAGACTGATCAAAAGGGTAACAGCCGGAACCGGCTTCCGGGTCGCGGCCGGCTCGTCAGGACTGCGAGCCGGTTTTTTGCGTCCCTCACCCGGTGCGATCAAACAACTCCCGGCCGATCAGCATCCGGCGGATTTCAGAAGTGCCGGCACCTATTTCATAGAGTTTGGCGTCGCGCAGGATGCGCCCGGTCGGATAATCATTGATGTATCCGTTGCCGCCGAGGCACTGGATTGCCTCAAGGGCCATCCAGGTGGCCTTTTCCGCGGCATAGAGAATGGCGCCGGCGGCGTCCTCGCGCGTCGTCTCGCCGCGGTCGCAGGCCTGTGCCACCGAATAGACATAGGCCTTGCAGGCATTCATGGTCACATACATGTCCGCCAGCTTGGCCTGCATGATCTGAAACGTGCCAATCGGCTGACCGAACTGTTTGCGATCGTGCAGGTAGGGAATGACGATATCGAGGCAGGCCTGCATCAGCCCGAGCGCGCCGGCCGCGAGAACCGCGCGTTCGTAATCAAGGCCGGACATCAGCACATGCACGCCCTTGTTGACTTCGCCCAGCACGTTCTCTTCCGGGACCTCGCAATTCTCAAATACCAGTTCGCCGGTCTCCGAGCCGCGCATGCCAAGCTTGTCGAGTTTTTGGGCAACTGAAAATCCCTTGAACGTCTTTTCGATCAAAAAGGCGGTTATGCCCTTCGATCCGGCATCCGGATCCGTCTTTGCGTAGACGATCAGGGTTTCAGCCTGCGGGCCGTTGGTGATCCAGAACTTCGATCCATTCAAAACGTAGGTATCGCCGCGCTTGTCGGCGCGCAGACGCATGGAAACCACATCGGACCCGGCATTGGGTTCGGACATTGCAAGCGCACCGAGATGGTCGCCCGAAATCAGGTTCGGCAGATAGCGCTGCTTCTGGTCGGCATTGCCCCAGCGCTGCAACTGATTGACGCACAAATTGGAATGGGCGCCGTACGACAGACCGATCGATCCGGACGCCCGGCTGATCTCCTCCATGGCGACGCAATGATCGAGATAGGTCAGTCCCGAGCCGCCGTCCTCTTCCGGCACCGTGATCCCATGCAGGCCAAGCGCTCCCATTTCTGGCCAGAGTTCGCGCGGAAACCAGTCTTCCTTGTCGATGCGATCAGCCAGCGGCGCGATTCGATCCTGGCTGAACGAACGCACACTGTCGCGCAGCATGTCCGCGGTTTCGCCGAGATTGAAATTGAAGGACGGCATATCATTGGGGATCATGGAACTCTCCATACAGAGTTGGTGGCGCACCATGGCGCGCGCACGTTAGAGACCGACGGTTTCAGCCGGAGCCGGAAGTGATCGCGATCATCGAAAGCAGCGCCGTGGCAATCATGACATCTTTGCCGTCCCGGTGGGCAAAAACATCGGAGCGACACACGGTCAGTGTCCTGCCCGGTTTCACAACTCTCGCCTTGGCGACAATCCGGGGCCCGTCCGCCGGGCGTAAGAGGTTGACCTTGAATTCCGTCGTCAGGACCTCCTCGCCGGGCTTGAACAAGGAAAAGGCCGCATACCCGGCCGCGCTGTCAAGCAGCGCAGTGGTTACGCCGGCATGCAGGAAGCCGTGTTGCTGACAAAGGTCGTCGCGCTTGTCCAAAGTCAGATCAACCTCGCCCGGCGCAAGATGCGAAATTCTCGCGCCAATCGTTTTCATGAAGGCTTGGGCATCGAAGCTTGCCTGGACCCGCTCGCAATAATTCGGTGCCTGAGGAGTGAATCCGGTCACGATCCTCCCCCGATTTCCTTCAGGCGTGCCCGGATCGTCACCTCCGCATCTTCCAGGTCGCTCATTGTTTCCTCAAGATCACGGCGCTTCTGCACCAATGCGTTCTTTCGTTCCTCTATCGCAAGCAGCAAGGCCTCGATCTGACGGCGTTCCCCTTCCGGTGCCTTGAACAGCTCAAACAGATCCCGGATTTCGGACAGGGAAAAGCCAAGGCGTTTGCCGCGCAGAATGAGTTTCAGGCGGGTACGGTCTCCGGCGCGAAAAAGCCGCTGCCTGCCCTGCCGGACCGGCCGCAGCAACCCCTCGGACTCATAAAACCGCAATGTTCGGGTTGAAACGTCGAATTCGCGGGTCAGTTCGGAGATCGAATAGAAGTCCTGGCCGTCAACACTGATCATGGCGCGACCATACTGTCTTTTACGTAAAAGTAAATCGGGAAGCATCGACATCCGAACCGCCAATTGCACCTTACAAAATTGTAAATCCGGTGAGAGGCGCCTGAAAGGTTCGCACCGCACATAACAATCATCGAGCCTGAGCACCCCGTTCAGGCGCCAATCCAAGAGGATTTCAGATGCTGCCCTTTCGCCCCACCCATATCGCGCTCGCAACCGCTACGGTTCTGGCGCTCGGACTGGTCTCCGCTCCTGTCGTCATGGCCGACAGCGATGACGTTCCCGAAGGATTCGAGACGGTGATTTCCATGGAACAGGCCATAAAGATCGCCGAAGACGGGACCTCCGGCAAAGCGACGGAAGTCGAACTTGAAAGTGAAGACGGAGTTGTCGTCTACGAAGTCGAGGTGACCCTGTCCGACGGAACCGAAAAGGAAATGCTCGTTGACGCGATGACCGGCGCATTGTCGGAAGACAGCGAAGAAGATGAGGACAAAGAAGCGGGATAACCCGCCGGTACTGGCCTGCCCGAGCAGGTCTGACTGTCCCATCGCATCGGTTCCGGTCGTCCTTACTCCGCCCCCCAGCGAAGACCGGAACCGATGTCGCGAAGAATTTGACAAAGACGCCCATTCTTCACAAGGCTTGATTTAGAGCCGTTCATTCAAATGCGTGAAACCGGCAAAACAGACAGAGATCCGATGCGCCTGCTCCTCGTTGAAGACGACCCGCAATTGGCGGACTATGTGTTGACCGGCCTGCGTCAGGAAGGACATGTCGTCGATCATCTTGCCGAAGGTGGCGGCGCGTTCGCCATGATGATGGAGACGGCATATGATGTGGCCATCCTCGATCGAATGCTTCCCGGCCTCGATGGTCTGACACTGGTCAAATCGTTGCGGGCGGCGTCGATCCAGACACCGATCCTGTTTCTGACGGCCTTGTCCGGCGTTTCCGATCGCGTCGAAGGACTGGAAGCCGGCGGAGACGATTATCTGACCAAGCCCTTTGCGTTCACCGAGTTGCTGGCGCGGGTCAACGCATTGTCCAGGCGCAGAACACCACAAGCCGTCGACACAAGATTACAGGTCGGAGATTTGATTCTCGATCGCATGGCGCGCACCGTGACCCGGGCCGAAAAAAGTCTCGACCTCCTGCCGAAGGAATTTCTTCTGTTGGAAACGCTGATGCGGAACAAGAACAGGGTCGTGACAAGGACCATGCTTTTGGAACAGGTCTGGGATTTCAGCTTCGACCCCAAAACCAGCGTCGTGGAAACCCATATTTCCCGGCTGCGAAACAAGGTGGACAAGGAATTCGAAACCGCCCTCATCAAGACGGTCCGCGGTGTCGGATATCGGATCGATGCGAGCTAGACTTGTCGCCGCCATACGCGATTTCAGACGCTACTCGGCGTTGCGGCAGGCATTTCTCTTTGTGTTTGTCTTTCTTGCCGGCCTGACAGCCGCCGGTATACTGATCCACGGATCCGTGACAGGCGAACTGACCGAAGCCGTTGACGACCGGCTGGAGCAGCGCTGGCAGACGCTTGCCGCGCACCTGGTCGAGGATGGCTTCAAAGAGATGGATGAGATTGTTCCCGCAACAATCCGCACCGGCAACACACACACTCTCGAAGTCAGCCAATTCAATACCCTGTTCGATCAAACAGGAGGCCGCATCGCCGGAGATGCCGTGAAATTCCCATCCGGCAGCGGATATGCGTTGTTTTCGGCCAGAAAACTGGGAATACCCGACGATGACGTGTTTCGAATTCTCGGCAAGCCTCTTGGCGAGATGACCCTGGTTGTCGGCGAGACCCTCGACCCGATCGAGGACACATCGGAAACACTTTTGACAGCCTTTGCCTGGGGTGGCGGATTCATAACGTTTTTCACGCTTCTCACCGGCTTTGTTCTGGGCCGGTCGATGCAGGTTCGGATTGCGGACATCCACCGCACGCTCGAAGCCTTTGCCAACGGTCGGTTCGACGCGCGAGTCGGCGGCCCGCCGGCCAGGGACGATATCGGTCACATCGCCCAGTCTGTAGATCATGTTCTGGCGCGTTTGCAGGCCAGCATTGGTGCCATGTCGGACATGTCCGCCAACATCGCCCATGATCTGAAAACACCGATTTCCCGCTTGCAGACGTTGGCAGCGCAAACCCGCGATCCAACGCGTTCGTCTCATGCACGCGATGAGTCCCTGGCCAGAATCGAAGCCGAGGCCGATACGATCGCCAAAACGTTCGATGCGCTTTTGCGAATCTCCCAGATCAACGCCGGCAGTCGGCGGGAACGGTTCGAGGATTTTCAGGCCGGCGAAATCATGGACTCCATATTTGAAGTCTATTCCGCCGTCGCAGAAGATGCCGGCAGGACATTGATATTGGATGAGATTCACGATGCCGGAACCCAGGTCCACGGCGACCGCGCCTTGCTGTTTCAGGTTCTTGCCAACCTGGTCGAAAACGCGTTGGAACACACGCCGCCCGCAACCGAGATCGCACTGTCGGTCAAGACATCCGGCAACATGATATCGCTCGTCGTCAGTGACAACGGTCCCGGAGTTCCCGCATCCGATCTGCAACGGATTGTCGAACCGCATTTTCGTGCGGAAAAAAGCCGCTCGACGAAGGGATCCGGGCTCGGGCTCGCCCTTGTGGATTCAATCGTCAAATTGCACGAAGGTTCGATCGAGATCGAAAATACCGACCCGGGGCTCAGGGTTACGATCCGGCTGCCGGTCGCCGCTTCCTAAAGCGGGTCATCCAAGGCGAACCGGATCAGCCAAGCAGTCCGAACGCCACGGTCGCCATGCCAAGAAACACAAAAAAACCGAACATGTCCGTGATTGTGGTGACAAAAACGCCGGATGACACGGCCGGGTCCGCCCCGAGCTTGTCGAGCGTCAACGGAACCAGAATTCCAAGCAGGGTTGCCAGCATGACGGTGAGCAGCATTGCCGCCGCCAGCACAAGTCCGAGTGTCAGGTCCTGAAACCAGAGTCCGGCAACACCACCGGTCACAACAGCGAGCGCGGCCCCGTTCATCAGCCCGACCAGGGCTTCACGCCCGATGATCCTTGGCGCGGTGGCCGGCGAGATATCCTTTGTCGCGATGGCGCGCACGGCAACCGTCATGGACTGGGTTCCCGCATTGCCGCCAAGCGCCGAGGCGATAGGCAGGAGAATTGCAAGCGCAACGATTTCCGCAATTGTCGCTTCGAACACACCGATCACCGTTGCCGCGGCAAACGCCGTGACGGAATTGATCAGCAGCCATGGCAACCGCAGGCGCGCAGTTGTCAGGACACTGTCCGAAATCTCCTCGTCCCCGACACCGCCCAGGCGCTTGATGTCCTCGTCCGCTTCCTCGTGGATCACATCGACGATGTCGTCGATCGTCAAAACACCGACCAACCGGTCTCCCTCATCCACGACGGCGGCCGACAACAGGTTGTACATTTCAAACACCCGGGCCGCATCTTCCTGATCGTCGGTCGCGCGCACAACCGCGCGCGCATCGTTGACAATATCCTGAATCAGGACCGGTCGCTTGGTCCGCAACAAACGATCGAGCGCCACCGTTCCAACCAGCCGGAACGCCGGATCGATGACGAAAATCTTGTAGAACTCATCCGGCAGGCTGTCATCCTCGCGCAGCGCATCGATTGTCTGACCGACAGTCCAGAACGGCGGAATGGCGATAAAATCGGACTGCATCCGGCGTCCGGCGGACTCTTCCGGATATTCCAGGCTTCGCTGCAGCTGAATTCGGTCCTGAACGGGGATCTGGCTGAGGATGTCGTCCTGGTCCGGCTGGTCCAGGTCTTCAAGGATGAAGACGGCATCGTCCGAATCCAGGTCCTGGACTCCTTTCGCCACCGCGGCATTCGGCAGGGAATCGACAATCTCCAGCCGGATGGCCTCGTCGATTTCCGTCAGAACCGTGTAGTCAAAATCATCCCCGAGCAAAAACGCCAGCGCCTTGCGCTGTTCACTCGAAAGATCAGCGAGCACATCGCCGAGATCGGCCTCGTGCAGGCCCAGAGTCAGGTCGCGGAGCGTCAACGTGTCCCGGTCGGCGATTGCCGCCGAAAGACCGGTCAGAAACGCCTTTGAAATCTCGCCGTCGTCATCGCGCACGGCGGGACCGGACGAGGCCCGGCCGTTTTCATTTGCTGTATCGAGATTTTCAGCCACGCCGCCACGTCCCGCCATAAGTCCTTGTTCACGCGCAAATCATCTAAGACAATCGGACGTGGGTATACAAGGAATTCCGCAGCCGGCGGATGGCACTCCGGTCGATTCCTCCTCCGCCTGCAAAGGGATGTTGGCCCTCTGGTGCCCCGGACCGGTCAGGACCGATCCGTCGGCGAAACGCGGCTGCGAACGCCTCGTTTGATCGCGGAGCCAAAAACGCCGTCGAGCACCAGGTGGTTCAATGGACGATCGAAACAGAACGGTTTCACTCAAACGGCTGCATTGTCAGCAAAGCCAGCAGGACTCCGGGATGGTCGCCTCGGAGACCGGATTGCCGGCGCCTATCCAGTCGATGATGCCATTCTGAACGTTGGCGACCCGCGTGAAACCGGCTTTTTCCGCGAGATATTCCGACAGAACCGCACTGCGCTGCCCGCTGCGGCATAAAAGGACCACCTCGTCGCCGGCGCCGGCGAGCTTCGACATTTCCTCAAAAAACCCAGGATTGGCCTGACCCTGCTGGTCGAAAAAGGTAATCAGATGACTGCCTTCGATCACGCCGGTGGCCTTCCATTCGTCGGGACGGCGGATGTCGATGACGGGAATACCTGCTGCGATCTTCGCCTTCAGCGCTTCGTTGTCGAGATCGGAGAATTTTTTCCCCTTGACGCCCAACAGTTCGACCTCGAACCGCAATGTCGCGTTCGGTGGAATGACGCCCCCTGCTCCGCGGGCCCCGTAGGCGAGTTCAGGCGGAATGATGAGTTCGCGCTTGCCACCGACCTTCATGCCTTCGATGCCCTGTTCCCAGCCGGGAATGACCCGTTTTTCGCCGAGGGTAAACGAAAACGGCGTGCCGCGGTCGACACTTGAATCGAACTTGTCGCCGTCCAGCAGCCAGCCGGTGTAATGCACTTCCACGGTTTCGCCGACATTGGCCTCTTCGCCGGTTCCGATTGTGATGTCGGTGATTTTCATCTCGCCACCTGCCGCAGGCAGGGTGCCGAAAACAAGCAGCAGAAGCAGGCAGCACAGTTTTTGCATGGGGTCCTCATGGAAATCGATAGCCTCGTCGGTCTTGGTGTCACGGGTCGTGCCGCATCGATGCGGCAACAGGATGGCCGGCGAAGGCAGCAAGTCTAGACATGGCGTATGCACGCCTCGGAAACAAGGCCGAATCGAGACGGAAATGGCGGCCAATGGCCGCCATTGCGCGCGTGGCGTGCCCGTCGGCTCAGGTTGCCAGTTGATCTCCCACCGGCAGCGCGCGAATACGCTTGCCGGTTGCATTGAAGATCGCGTTGGTCAAGGCCGGCAGGAACGGCGGGACCGCCGGTTCGCCCACACCGGTTGCATGGACCTCAAACGGATGCGCAACAATGTGCGTGTGCACCTGCTCGGGGAAATTGTCCGAACGCACCATGAGATAGTCATGGAAGTTGCTTTCCTGAACCGCCCCCTGCTTGTGGGTAATGCCGCTGTGCAGGGCTGCGGTCATGCCATAAACGCAGGCGCCCTGGACCTGGGACCGGACCCGCTCCGGGTTGGCGACGAACCCGGCATCGAGCGCAATATGCGCTTCCGGCACACGCACCGTGCCGTCGGCATCGACCCTGGCGTGCACAATTGCGGCCACATAGGTGACGAAGCTGCGATGAACCGCAATCCCGAGCCCTTCGCCTTCCGGCAGCGTCCGGCCCCATCCGGCCTTTTCTGCCACGAGTTCAACGACATGACGCAAACGTCCGGTATCATTGGGAAATTCCTCGTAGGGCTCGCCATAGTTCCAGAAACCTTCGGGAATGCCCGACGCCTTGAGATCGAGAACACGCGGGTTGCCGATCATCTCCAGCAGGAAATCTTTCTGATCCCGTCCGAGTTCATCCGCCAACTCGGCGACAATCGATTGGACGGCGAAGGCGCGCGGAATATTCGAAACCGACCGGTACCAGCCAACCCTTGTATGGGCCAGTGCCTTGCAGTCCTCCGCCCTGATATTGGCAATGTCGAACGGCATGTCGGACAGGCCCATTCCGGCTTCGATCGGATGTTTGAAACCTTCGTCGGGCGCGAAAGTCGACAGGAACGAGGGCGCGGCACTGCGGTGCCGCCAGGCGAGCGGCCGGTTGTCGGCATCCAGTCCGATCTCGATGCGTTCGACGGATTCAGTGTGGTAGAAACTGTGTTGAATGTCGTCTTCGCGGGTCCATTGCACCCGAACCGGCGCGCCGATCTTCTGCGACAGGAGCGCCGCTTCGATGGCATAATCACACTTCGACTTGCGCCCGAAGCCGCCGCCGAGCAACGTGACATGAACCGTCACCTTGTCGACCTCCAGCCCAAGCGTCTTTGCTATGTCTTCGCGGGCCGCGGAAGGACTTTGCAACGGCGCCCAGATTTCGGCGGTCCCGTCCGCAACGTGCGCCAGAGCCACCGGCGGCTCCATCGGCGCGTGGGCCATATGCGGCTGATAATATTCACGGGCAAAGACCTTTGCCGCTCCGGCAAGCGCGGCCTCGGCATCTCCCTGGTCGCGCATGATCTTTCCCGGATTCGAGACGCTTTCCTGCAATTCCTTGCGATAGCTTGCCGTATCGTAACCGCCGTGCGGACCGGCCTCCCACTCGATCTGCAGCGCCCTTCGCCCCTTCAAGGCGGCCCAGGTATTGTCCGCGATGACCGCGACTCCGCCCTTCGGAGCGAACTTTGCCGGTGGCATTGACCCTGCAATGGTCTCAACCGCAACGACGCCGGGAACCGCCCGCGCCGCTGTGTCATCAACGGATTTCACCGTTCCTCCGACGACCGGCGGTCTGACCACCATGGCGTGTTTCATCCCGGGCAGCGAAACATCGGCACCATAAACGGTTTTGCCGGTGGTGATGTCGTGCAGGTCGACGATCTGCACGGTACCCTTGCCGATGTAACGGAACTGTTTTTCATCCTTGTAACTCAGGGCATCGCGTTCCGGCACCGCCAGGTCCATGGCCGCCTCCGCCAGATCGCCATAGTCAAGGCGTGTGCCAAGCGCTTTGTGGACGACCTGATGATCAATGGCTTCGATATCGGCCAGGTCCGCGTTCCATTGTTTTGCCGCAGCCTGACGCAGCATCAAGCGAACCGCAGCGCCAATGTCGCGGGCCGGCTGAATGTGGTGCCTCAGGCTGCGCGACCCGTCAGTATCCTGATTGCCGTATTTCTTTTCATCGCCTTCCGCCTGGACAATTTTTACTCGGGCCCAGTCCGCATCCATTTCATCGGCAATGATCATCGGAATGCTAGTGCGCGAACCCGTTCCCATTTCGGAGCGATGCGCAACGATGGTAACGGTGCCGTCGCGATCGATGGCGACAAACACGTGCGGATCGTTGACGATGCCGTTCGGCATCGAAAGTCCGCCATGCGGGTACGGGTCATAGGCTTTGGCGCCGTCCGGTAAAACCTGCAGGGCGACAACAAAGGCCGTACCGGCGGTCAGAAACGAACGCCGGGACACTTGCCGCTTCGAGCAGTTTTCCAAGAGCGTCCTGCCGCTGGTCGGCAAGGGGGAAACGGCGACCTGATCTTTGAGAAAGTGCAACATGATCTATGCTCCCGTCGCTGCTTGGCGGACGGCGGAGACGATGCGCTGATAGCAGCCACAGCGACAGATATTGCCGCGCATGCCTTCAAGGATCTCCTCGTCGCTCGGATTGGGCGTTTCCTTCAGCAGCGAGGCAGCCTGCATGATCTGCCCCGCCTGGCAGAACCCGCATTGCGGAACGTTGAGGTCGCGCCAGGCCTGTTGAACAGGATGGTTGCCGTCGGCGCTGAGCCCCTCGATCGTCTGGACCGACCGGCCCTCGGCTTCGGCAACGGTGACCAGACATCCGCGCACGGCCTGACCGTCGACGTGGATCGTACAGGCTCCGCACAATCCCGTACCACAGCCATATTTGGTGCCGGAAAGCCCGAGTTCGTCGCGCACATACCAAAGCAATGGCATTGACGTGTCGCCGTCGAACGTGTGTTCGCTCCCGTTGATTTCAAGCTTCATGCCGCAATCCTCCCCTGTTCAGTTTGACAAGACTTCCTCTCAATGCGTGCGGCATCGGCATCGCAGTCAGGCACGCTTGAAAGATGTCGCGAAGCAGAAATTCAAGGAAATGTGGCAATTTCGCGGCTGGATCACGCTTAGAGAGCGTAATCGCTTTAAACAGGAAGGCGAAATGATTGTGGGTTTATTTCACCAAAAGCAAATAATGTTCATGTTTCACAGAGCGTTAAGATCAAGACAGGCCGGCCGCTGGAGTACAACCGGCACCTGTTCACGATTTGCGTTTCGATCACGCAACAACAGGAGTTTTGCCGCCAAGGATCGTTGAAAACATGTCGGTGTCGATGTTGGCGCCGCAAAGGATGACGGCAACATCGCGCCCGGCCATGCGATCGCGCTCTTTCAGCAGCGCCGCAAGCGGGGCCGCGCCGGCGCCTTCGGCAACATTGTGGGTACAGCGGTAGTATATCCGGACCGCGTCGGCGACCTGATCGTCGCTGACGGCAACGATTCGATCGGCCCCTTTTGCATAAATCTCAAAAGCCTCCGGAACAGGCACCCGGACAGCCATGCCGTCGGCAAATGTATTAGCCGACTCGGTCTCCAGCAGTTCGCCTGCTTCAAAGGACAGTTTCGCAGCCGCGGCCCTTGTCGACACGACGCCGACGATTTTTGTCTTCAGACCGAGCGCGTCCCTGGCGTTTATCAGGCCGCAGATCCCGGAACCGCACCCGATCGGAACATAGACCGTGTCGAGATCCTTCGCGGCAAGCAGCAATTCCAGGGCATAGGTGGCCACCCCGCGAACGATCTCACGATGGAAAGCGGGCACGAGAAACAGACCCTCCTCTTCGGCCAGTCGCCGCGCCTCGCCCCTCGCCTCGTCGAAATCCGTCCCGAATTCGATGACCTCGCCGCCGAACGCGCGCATGGCCGCGTTTTTTTCCACCGAATTGCCGTGCGGCACCAGGATCTTTGCGGCCAGTCCGGCACTGGATGCCGCGCGGGCCTGGCTCTGTCCGTGATTGCCGCGTGTTGCTGTAACGATTCCGCGGACGTCGGGATGGGCCTTCTTCAACCAGTCGATGAATGTGATCCCGCCGCGAATTTTGAAGGCGCCGGTCGGCGTGTGATTCTCATGTTTGACCCAGACCCGGGCGCCCGCGATCTCAGAGAGCAGCGGCCAGACGATCTGAGCCGTAGCCGGCATGTCTGCATAGATCAGCCGGGCGCCGGCTTCGATGTCTTCGCGGGAAAAACCAGGCATGTCCTGCTCCGTGTGTTAACGGACATGGTTTAGCAGCCTCTCGGCGTCATCGCTTTCAAAATCCTGACCCAAAATCGAAAATTCCGCACGAATCCACTGCCGGGGCAACGTCTGCTTCTGGACAGCCGAGCGGATCCCTTGTTAGAGCTGAGACGGTGAGACGAGACCACGAAATGACGGATTGTCCCGACTCCTTTGCTTTGAATGCGCAGGATTGCCTTTTCTCGGGCGGGTGCCGAACCGGCCGGCCCTGTCGGTGCCGGCAACCGCAGCGGGCGAACTGCGGCCGCTGGATGGTCGAATTGCTTCCCGCGCGTGGCTATTGCGCACGTTTCAAATCCCCTGCGCCCGGCATAGGCTTTGCCTTCGACAGTCAGCGCGGCGAGCACGCCTTCGCCAGCGATCGAAACCGCCCGTTCTGGACACGCCCCAACAGCCTGGCATTCGTACCCCTTGCCTGCGACGTGTTTTCCCGGTCCGGCAGCGGCGGCGAGTATCTGAAACTGATCCCGACGGAACGCGATCCGGATCGTGAGGGCACTCACTGGAACGCAACCCGCCTCTTCAACGATCGCATAGACACGGAAGCCATTGCCGCGGCGCAGTCCATCAGAAAGCAGCTTCTCGCGATCAATCCCCCGGACCCGCTTCTGCTTGAAGCGCAGGCGGAAATCCTGGCCGAACGCGTCGGCGAGGCCCTTGGCAATCCGAGTTTTCCGCGTCGCGCAGAACGCTGGATGACCCCGGCACGCCTGCGAAAAGTGGATGACCTGATTGAAGGCCATCTGGATCGAACCTTGACGGTCGCGTCACTGGCCAAGGCACTTGGCCTTTCGCCGGGATTCTTCTCTCGCGCTTTCAAGGCTGCGATCGGCAAGGCCCCGCATGATCACATTATCGACCGGCGCATTGCGCGTGCACGCGCACTCCTGCAGGAATCGGAGCGCGGGTTAAGCGACGTAGCGCTGGCCTGCGGATTTTCGTCCCATGCCCACATGACAACGGTATTCCGCGTGCGTCTCGGCGCGACGCCGGCTCAATTTCGGCGGTGTCGATAGCGCTTCTCGACGGCCCTTTACATTTCTTTACCTGACCGAAACACCGAGGCAATGCGCGGATCGTAAACCGGGACCAGCGCGGCTTCGTGGACGACCCGGCCGCCGGTTCAGCTGCCTCAGTGCAAACAGGAGGACAATGATGACCCTGCGTGTCCGCCTCAGACCGCCGCTTGCGGTTGTTACATCCCTGATTTTGATGGTTTTGATCCTGTTCGCCCTTGCACCGGCAATGGCAGAGGAGGCCTCCGGTCGAAAGCGGATTGACGACCTGGCAGCCCGCATTACCAATGAGCTGACGCTCGACACCGCACAACAAAAGGCGGTTCGCAAGGTCATGCGGGAATTCGGTCAATCGATGCGGCAGGTGATGCACAAACACGGGATCGACCCTGCAAACGGCAATCGACCGCCGTTGCACAAGATGCTGGCTGCGCGTTCAGACATGAGCAAAGCCAGAACGAAAATGGAAAGCAGCATGGCGGAAATCCTGACCCCGCAGCAAATGCGCCGACTTCGCACTCTCCAGAAACAGCAGCGCGCGAAGTGGATGTCCAGCCACCAACGGCCGTGATGTCGCGATTAGGAACTGCAACGAGGCGTTTACGCGGTCGCCCGGGTGATCAATTTGACCCGTCGTAGGCCAGCGGCCGCGAGATACAGAATGGTGCAGGTGAGAGGAGTGACCTGGAACCGGCACCATGGCGTCCAAGCGGACGCCCCGGCGGTCAGCCCGCCCCGTCGGAGGCCTGCGGCCGTGAGATACAGAATGGTGCGGTGAAGAGGACTCGGCACACAAAATTTCTTCAATAAAATCAATAGATCAAAAGACGAAAATCATCATTTGTTACCCAATTTGTTACCCACATTTTCGCGATCAAAACGTCACCAGCCGCCCACTGGCCTTGAAGCCGCACTTCTTACACTTGTACCGAAGATTTCGATACGGCTTGTCCGGACCGAACATCGCAATCAGTTCCTCCCGCCGAAACCCGCCCGGGTGGTGGCACAGGCCGTTGTCGCACGCGATATACAGATCGATCCCGCTTCGCTTCAAATCCCCCAACGTCTCGACGACAACCGGCTGCTTTTTCATCCAGAAGACATGAACAAAACGGGATCAAATGTAAAGCCTACCCGTCTTCGGCCGTCGGCCAATCTGACGGGATCCCCCCTCGTTTGACGAAATAATCCAGCACCCGCAGCGCGATCGGGTTCGGTGGCCTGGCCGTGTCGGTCGTTTCCGGATCCGCCAACCATCGACGGATCGTTCTGGGATCAACATTCAGGGCTCTGCCGATTTGATTGTCCGACAGGCCCAGCTCGCGCTTACGCGCCTTGAATGTGTCGCGGTCCCGTTTGTGTCGTTCCAGCTTGTCGGTCATGACCGATCGTCCCTTTTGTTGCGGCGCCGCTCACGGGCGACCAGGTATTTCGTCAAGTCTTCCAGGACATCCATGCCGGCGGTTATCTGCATTTGTGTCGTAACCGCCCTACCCGTCTTGACCGACACGTTCAGATCGCCGATTCGGCCCGACGCGGTGAATGTATCCCGGCCGTCCTGCGGAATGTAAGCCCGGCCGGCCAGCAAATCGGCAATGCGGCGGGTTGCGTCTTCCAGGCAGCGCTTTTGATAATGTTCGTTTGCGATCGCCTTGACCCCCTTGCGGGCCGGCTCGATCGCCGGGCCGACGACATGGCGATGGATCTCCGCCGCGATCCGCTTCGGGTCGGCAATCATGCGCGCGATTGCAATTGTTCGCTTCGGCGATTGCGCAAGGCCGCCACTTTCCAGCCGCGGCATGTAGTAACACAGGTGCGCATATGATCCCCTCACGGTGCGGGGAAGGTCAGCCGTGATCACGAGGCGCTTTGTCATGGCTTCGGGATAGGTCGGATTGCGAAAGGACAGCGAAACCGGTTCGCTCGGATGCCGGACGGTGACGCAATAGGAATGCAATTCTTCCACCTCGACACCGTCGCCGAACATGTGTTCGGCGACGGGCTGGACGATGGCAAGAAGGTCTGCGGCGCTCATGCCGCATTCCCTTCCAGTTCATCGCGTTGCGGGCGGGACGGCCGGACGCTGCCGTACCTGCCGCGGATGTCTTCCATGGATACGCCGCCGCGCGACCGCGATTTCCAGTTGGCGGGGCGGAAATGCCATTTGCGTTTGGCCTTCGCCCACTTGAAACCCGCGCCCCTCAGTACATCCTTGTAGGCGAAGGTTTCGCCGCCGACCCAGATCCACGCACCGCAGATCTCGATTTCCAGATCCGCAATGGCGATGATTGCGTTCAGGGCTTTGTTGAGGGCGACGCCGTAATCGGCCTGTGCCTCGCCGGCATCTTCACAATCGCCCTCGAAACCCTTCAGGGCTTCGAATGCGGCGTTGACCAGCTTCATCATTTCTTCGCCGGCCGGATTGACGTCGGGATGGTATTTCTTGACCGCGGCCAGATAAGCCTTTTTGACGTCGGCTTCAGTGACTTCATCGGTCAGGTCCAGGATGGACAATGCGTCTGACTTCTTCATATCGAACATCTCCTTGTCAGGTGGGCTCCAGTGCCCTGTCGATGCTTTATATATAGGGCCATCGGCCCTTATTTCAATCTCCATTTTTATATATTTTTATATTTTTTATCTTGAATTTTTCATATTAATATATAAATTAGGTTCATCAACAGGGCACCGGAGCCCACCTGACAAGGAGATGCTTGATGATTGACCAGAACCACAGCTTGGATTTCGACAGCCTGGGCCAGGCCCGCGAGATGTTCATCGCGCTCGGAATGCGCAGAACCCCTAAACAGATCGTCGAAAGCTGGCATGGCGTCAGCTATTCGGACTCCGGAAGCCGTCAAATCGTCATCGCCCGCAAATGCGGCAAAAACCGCTTCAATTTCCACTACGCCGCGGCGCCCAAATTCTAATCGAAGGGTCATTCATTATGTTTATCGAACAAACCGAAGTCCTCGATCCCAAGGGATGGTCCGTTCTGTGTCGCGATCCTGGTGACGATGGCGCCACCCTTGCAATTCAGGCGAACATGAACGGCATCATCAAGGTCGTCTGGGAAGACACCGAAACCGGCGAATGGTGGACGATTTCCGGCCATGCTTACCACGTTCCGAAGGGCATGAACGCCGTGGATTATGCCCGAACCCTGATCAAGCCATAAAGGGAAACAGAACGATGACCCTCAAGCACAACACCCCGTTTGAATTCCGCATCACAATGCCGGACGGGACATACAAATGGGAACTGATGTGGATCAACACCGAGGATCACGACCGATACGGGGATCCTGCGAAAGACCTCGGTCCCGGCTGGCATCGCGCAAGACGGTCCGACGGTGCGGGTTTTTGCCTTTACAATAAGGGACTACGCTTTCCTGACCCCGCAACGGTAAAACAGGACCCGCCGGACGTGACTGCTGCAGAAATTCGGGCGTATTTCGGACATGACGGCAAGACGGTCAAAGTCCAGGTTCCAAGGAAGGACGACATTATTCGCCGCAACGGTGAAGTTTGCGGGAAGGTCGGCGATGTGCGTATGGCCATTTTGAAAAAAAGAAACACATAGGAGACAGGCAATGGACTCGATACTTGGCTATCAATTGATCCAGACCATGATGATGGACGAAGGATGGACCACCAACGTCTATCATGTCTCAAAGCCCGGCCGCGACGTGACGCCGGTATACAATGGACGATCCCTGGCGAAGGCATGGGACGCCCTCACACAAGCCGACAATTGCAGCATCATCTTCATGAAAAACAAACTTGTCGACGGCATGGAAATCAGCCATGCCGGCAAGGCGAACGAAACCGTCAAGCCGGCATCCGACAAAGGGGTCGTTGCTGAAATCTGGGCCGAATTCCAATCGGTTATGGTGTGAGGGGACTATGGCGGATAATGACGACAAGGACGCTGTCAGCGCCGAAAAGGGGCTGACAGCGGAGGAATTCCAGGAATGGATGGCCGCGATGGGATTTCGGTTCGACACCGATGCGTCGAAGGCCCTCGACGTGCACCCCCTGTCGATCAAGAAATGGAAAACCGGAGGCTGCGACGCGAAGATCGAGGCGGCTTGTTATGGGCTGTTCATCCGCAAGACCTATCCGAATATGCCGCCGCCGCCGTGGAAAACGAATAATAGATAGCGAGTGACCTTGAATTACTTTTCCAAGGTGCTACATATCAATTATTGCAACGCCCTACGGGCCGCTCTTAGGAGAAAGAAACCATGATCATGCAATCCATCGACTATACCGTTCACGAAGATCATCCTGCCGCGAAGGTGCTGCGCGCCTATCACAAGGGTCTGCTCATTCAGCGGGTCGATGTCCCAAAGGACAACAAGACCGGCTGCCCCAGCATCCGAATTGACGATTACAAATTGGTCGACACCAACAATTTTTGTCGTTGGGAGTCAGACCCGGCACATCGTGAAGCCATAATGGATATTGCCGAAAAACTGGATCGCCTTCGCGGGACGACAAACAGCGTGGCGTTCATGCACCAATCGAAGCATTCAGGCGTCCTCCGGTTCTACAACGAACAGGAAATTCTCGATTGTATCAACGCATAGGAACGGTTTAGATCGATGATCAGACGATCCGGCGGCGGCCGCCAGAAAATGTGGAACGCACTCCGATCGGCAACTGGGCCGGTCGGGGTCGAGCAAATGATGGAATTGTCAGGCAGCGAGGAATCCAGTGTCTGGGTCTACATGTCCGGCCTGATGAAGCACGACTATGTCCAGCGTCGCCCTTCAGGCTGGGTTCTTCTGCAGGATACGGGGCCGCATTCGCCGGCATACTCCGCACAAACCGGCGAACTGCATGATTGGAACCTCAACCCGCGCATGTCGCCGGCAACACTAACACGGGCATGGAAACGATCCGGCTTGAGCGTGTCCGCATTCGCAGAAGCCATCGGCTTCAATCGCGGAAGTTCGGCCCGCGTCGCTTCGATGATGCGCGGCGGTCGTCCTGTTTCGGCACAGGTCGAAAACGCCGTGAACGAATATCTGAAAAAGAGCGGCGACGCGCACTCTGGAAAATAGCCCACCGCCGCCGCCCGCATTCTCCGCAGCCAGGCTTGACGCCGGCGCCTGAATGCCGCCCAGCTATAAAGCGCCGGCGGCCGTGCGTCCATCCGCTTTCAAAATCCCCCGCCCGATCAACTCCGCGATCTGCGGCACGATCGCGTTGCCGACCGCCTTCAGCCGGTCCAGCCCTTTGGGTAGCCCATGATCGTTTCGGCCAATTCGACCGTCTGTGTTAGCGACCATCCGATCCACTGAGGGAAAAAGGTAAATCTGATCTGCCCACCTCGCCCGACCGTTCTGGATATCGAGCGCCGCGGATCGGATTTGCTCACGCGTGACCAGCCGATCGGTTCGCTGGCCAATGGGGTAGGCAACAATCCAGATCCGATCCCGGCCGTGCGGTAGGCCAATGTTTCCAGCTCCGATGCAATGCCATTCCGCATCATACCCGAGCGCGGCCAGGTCGCCGAGAACCGTGTCCAGTCCTCTAACAAGCAGCGCTGACACGTTCTCCACGACCACGTAGCGGGGTCGAAGCTCGCCAACAAGACGGGCGATTTCGGACCAGAGCCCGCTTCGCTGACCCTTAAGTCCGGCACCGTGGCCGGCATACGAGATATCCTGGCAGGGGAATCCCCCGCAAGCAACGTCAATTGGTCCGACATCCCGGCCCCTCAGTTTGACAACGTCATCAAAGATCGGGACCGCCGGCCAATGCCGGCGCAGGATCGAGCGGGCGAACCCGTCGATCTCGCAGAACGCGGACGTCCTGAAGCCGCCCGTCCGTTCCAGTCCCAGCGAAAAGCCGCCGATCCCGGAAAACAGATCCAGGACCGACAGTTTGGGACGATCGGGCGGGCGCGCCTTATTTTTTGGGGAAGTGGCCTCGACGCGCGAATCCGCCATATCGATTGTCCTTGCGACGCTCGGAATGGCGTTCCGGTAGAGGCTCTGAAGGCCTGAAGATGTTCATCGCACCGCAGCGCGGGCATTTCAGTTCAAGGGTTCCGGCAAGAGCGCCCGGTTCCTGACGGAACAACAGACGGTCGCAGCCGGCACAGCGTATAGACTCCATTGGTTTCCAGTGTATCAATCGTCCCGCTGTCGACTAGCAGCGGCAGGGACGGCGATAATTGCCTTTTCGTCGGCGGGGCTGTTTTGCTATGACCCCGTGATCGGAGCGTTGCAACCACTCCGGTCTCCCTGTCTCTTTGGACAGAAAGGAATGCCGCGATGTGCGGACGATTTACCCTTCACTACTCCTGGGCGGAAATGCACGAGGCCTACAATCTGGTCAGGTCCGAAGACCAGGCCCGCAACGTGCCCGCCCGCTACAACATCGCGCCGACACAGGACGTTCTGACCGTCGCCGACATCGATGGCGAGCGGCGCCTGTTTGACGCGCGGTGGTGGCTTGTGCCGTTCTGGGCGAAGGAAATCCCGAAATGGACCCTGTTTAATGCCCGCTCCGAAGACGCCGACAAAAAGCCGGCGTTCCGGGAGGCGTTCAAGTCGAAACGCTGTCTTATTCCGGCCGACGGCTATTTCGAATGGACGAAGAACGAAGACGACGGCAAGAAAGATCCCTGGTACATCACCCTGCCCGACGGCGCGCCGTTCGCCTTCGCCGGCTTATGGGCACACAATACGAACCTGGACATTACAAGTTGCACGATTCTGACCGCGGCGGCGGATCCGGCGATAGCGCACCTGCACCACCGCATGCCTATCATACTGGATGCCAGACACTATGATGCCTGGATGGATCCGGAAACGGATGCGGCGGACGCGAAGGCCTTGTTGACCAACAATCGCGGGGCGGAACTGTCCGGCCGACGCGTCGGCCGGGCGGTGAATTCATCGCGATCGAGCGGGGCGGACCTGATCGAATAGCGAATTCGGTTTTACAGATTTCGACGCGGATTATGCGGGTGATCATGCAAAGGCGCCCTTAGCCGGCACGTTTCCAGCCACACAGCCGCTCACCCTTCAAATTATGCTCCACCGCCCGCCGCTTTTCCTCGATCGTCATCGCGGCAATGACGGCCGGTGACAGGATCCGCGGCTGATTGCCGACACAGAAGTCGCCGGGTCTGGTCGGCGTGGCGCAGCCGGCCAGGATCAGGGCCGCGGCGAGGATCAGTCCCTTGACCATTTCATCAGCTCCTTTTCCAGTTCCGCTTCCGACATGACGGCGACGTCGCGGCGGACATCGTCCTGGACTTCGTAAGTCCGGATCGTCCGCCTCATCGCCTTCGACCGCTCCGCGTTTCGGCCCTGCGACCGGCCGAACAGCCAGGTCGCACCAAGCGTGAACAGAGCCGCGACACTGGCCATAAGCCCGCCGAATCCGCCGGGGATTGTGGATGCAATCAGATCAAACATTGTCGTCTCCATCGAAAAGGTCGGGCGCGATCGCGATGTCGCTGGTCTCGTTGCGCCAGGCCAACCGCGTATTGGTGAAATAGGTCCGCAACACGTAAAGGACGGGCCCGGACAGATAGACAAGCGTCTGGTTGATCTTGTTGACCACGTCTTCGGGGAACACGCCCCAGACGCCAAGTAGCGATACGATCGCAAAGATCAGGGCATACAGGTTGATCTTCGATTTGGCCGGGTTCTTGGTTTGCATGCTCAACCTCCAAACCACATTTGCCAACCCGCGCCGGCAGCCGCCACGATGGCCGCGATCAGGGAATAGAAGCCATTGGCCTGGTCCGCCTTTGGCGCATTGTCATCGACGACAATTGCAACCGGCTTCGGAATCGGTTTCGGCGGCGGATCCTTGGCGAGCTTTGCCAGCGTGTCGCGCCCGACCAGGCCGTCGACGGTCAAACCGTTCTGCGCCTGGAAGGTTCGAACCGCCGTTTCCGTGCCGGGCCCGAAATCGCCATCGATGGCGACGGGGAACCCATGAACGACCAACCGGCGCTGAAGGCCTTCGACCGCCTCGCCTTCCGACCCGCGGCGGAGGACCCTGATGCCGTTCTGGCGGCTCGACACAGCCGCGCCGGCCTTGACCGCAAGCAGCGTCTTCGCCTTGGCTAGGTAATGCCGCCGATCCGCCAGGCCGTTCCTGCCACCATTGACGCGCTTCGTGACCATGACGATGTCGTCACGATCGGCGTATCGGTTCAGTTTCCGCGACTGCCAATAATAGACCGCCGACAACAGGGCCCATGGCATGCCCTCGAGCGCGTCCGGCCGGTCGACAAAATTCGGCGGGTTCAGGTTATTCGACCGGCACCACTTGAAAAACTCTGTGACGTTGGCCCGACCGGTCGTCTGGATCAGCCCCCTGCCCCGGAAGCGCCGGCCATCGCCCTTTTGCGTGTTACCCAGGTCCCTGCGCCCCTCATAGGCCGCGCCGGATGCATATTCCCGGGTCGTGCAGAAGCCATCGGCTTCGTGCGCGATCTGGGCAAGGAAATGCGCCTTGCGCAGCGCCGTGTCGATGCGGAACTTGACCGCGGTGTCGTCAATGATCGGCCCAAGTTCGCGCAGGATTTGTTCCTGCCGGGCGCCCTTTTGTCCGCGCACGCGCGGCGCCAACGCGCGAAGCATTGCGTAATCGATTTTCATAATGGTCTCCGGTGATTGTCGGCTGGGCCGACGGTTCGTCGCGTTCAGTCCGTCACGGGCAGCCGCGCGACACAGCTCATGAAGATCCTGTTTCCGGCCGGGAACATCTGCCGTTCGCCGATGAAGACATCGAAGGCCGTTCCGTCCACCTTGCGCCCCCGGACCACGCCGTCCTGTGCAAACCGCAAGCGGCCGCCTTCCCGAATCCTCGACGTCATGTCGGACCCGTGCGGATGATCAATCCCCCGATCGATCAGCTCCGAAACGTTACGTCCGACCACTTCGCGATAATCGGAATATCCGAACAGCGTGCAGAAAGCCGGGGCCGCGAACACGATCTGGCTTAAGTGGTCCGTGATGCAAAGCGCTTCCGGCCGCAGCCCCAGATAGGCTGTCGCCGCCAGTGCGCCGTCAAGATCCATCATCACACCTGTTTCGCCTGCATAGCGTTCAAGGCCATGTTTTCCTTGAATTCGCGGTAGGGCGCGATTTCCTCGCGCAATTCGTCGATCTCGCGCCGCATAGCCCGCAGTTCGGCGCCATAAAGACGCGGCGCGATCCACTTGAAGGCAACGAACGCGCCGGTCAGAAAACCAAGACCGAACAATCCACCGGACGGCCCCAAAAACAGCTCCACAAATCTCCCCGCATCCATGCGCGCCGCCTCCTTAGCCCCGATGTCATCGCGAATGGACATTACCGATCGTCCTTTCCCTGCCTAAACCGAAGAAACCGCCCCGCCGAAACCGAGTTCAACCGCTTTAGCCCGCGCCGCATCGATCAGGGTGTCGACCAGCGGATCTACGTCGTCGACGGACGAAAGGGCCGCAATCTGCGTTTCGGCGAGATTGCGCAGTCCCTCGATCGCGGCAGACATCTTTGCAAAGTCGGCAGCTTTCTCCCGCACCGAGTTCGCAAGCGCCGTGACGCCGGCGGCGTCCAGATCCATCGCGGCAACGAGTTCCTTCAAAATCAACGTGTCGGCCACATCGCCGCCGGCGAGAACCGCGCGCGCTTCCGCCTGCTTGGTCGGCCAGGCCATCGTCTCGGCATCCGGATACTGCTTCACAATCTCTTTTGTGAAACTGTCGACATAATCGACAACGCGCCGATAGGCCCTTGCCCGAGCCCGCACCAAGCTGGCATTTTGAAGTGCAGGCATGTCTGACACCAGCGCGTCGATGATCTGCGCCATCGTTTCAGGAAAACGGATTTCAAATGAACCATCCGGCAATCTAAACAATCCAACATTCGCGCCATCATATTCCGTTGACTCCAAAGCAATGCGCAAGCCCAGATACGCCGCTTCATCGAGCGGCCGTGTTTCCGACTGGAACGGCTTGATCATCGGTTTCACCGGCTCTTGTTCATCTGGCATGACGGGCCCTCTATGCAACGGATAATTTGGTAACTGAAAACCGGCTTGTGAACGCGGTCGGGAAACCTGATCCGCCGCCCGCATCATCTCGGGAAACTCGAATGTAGTAACTTTCTCCGGGAGAGACCGTGCCACAAAAAGCGACGCACGCGCCGAGGTTCGCCGAGGTTCCTGACGTCCTGTTGTCCTTTGCCACCCCTTGCGCAACACCGGTTTTCATGATGTGCACGTTAATGCCTCTTGCGCCCGCGCCACCGACAAAATCCATGCAAGACATTATCAGCAACAACCCTCCGTCCGAGGGTCCACAGGTCCATAGGACCCCATCAAATGTGGAGTCGATGAAATTGTTTTCTTCTTCCGTGGCGAAACTCACGTTGGTCGCAACAGCGTCAGGGAACCCCTGCGACCCGTCAACGTAGTAAACCATCCTCGGCAGGTTCGGTGCTATTGGCGGATCATTCGGCCCGGGTTGACCTAAAAGCTTGAACAATTGGTGCACCTGCGTCAGGTCGTCTGGATCCAAAGTGAATCCAAATTGTTCCAGAGCGAAGGCGATTTCCTCGATCAGATCGGTAAATGCCCGGTGCGGAACACGGGATCCCTTGGTCCCCGCTGCACGGTCTCCATCTTTCCAGTCGGCAAAGTTTGCAGAACCAACGGGCGGCGTTCTGTACATGTCAAGCTCCAATCACTTCGGAATAGTCGAAATAGAGAAGCGACCAGGCCGGCCGCAGCGGGCGGAATATGCATTCCAGTTCTTCATTGGCCGGCCAGTCGAGCAGGCGCGTGACACCGGCCTCGCCGATCGCCGCCTCGAAATAGTCAGACGGGCCCGCCGCCAGATGCACGACCCATTCGACCTCGAGATTGACGGTCGCGGTTTCATGGTCGAGCCCGCATTCCGACACGCCGCATTCGAAGGCTTCGGGCTCCTCGATGCGGATATCGAAACCGAGGCGCGCAGCCAGACACAGATAGTCGCCGGGCGAGATCGTTGCCGGCGACAGCTCCTTGGCCACGACCGCGCGGAGACGGGTTTCAAGCGATTGATCCGTCCCGAAACAGGGGTTCGGCAATCCGAAATCGGTCTCCCAACCCTCAAGCGAGTCCGTGATCGTCGAGACGGTCGATTCCAACGCCGTTGAAAACATGCGCTGATAAAGCGGTTTCAGCACGCCGGCAAAGCCGCGCCAGAACGTCGTCATCTCGCTGGCCGGATTGTGCACCTCGCCGTCCGGCGTGCCCCAGGCCGCGCCCTGGGGCAAAAGGGCGACGATCTGGTTCGTCAGGTCGGTTTCGTCCGGATCCGACTCTGCGTCCCGGGTATCGAGAACAGCGGCTTCCAGATCGTCCGGGCACGGCCATTCGATCAAAATCCCGTCGTCCGGCGGATCAAAGACCGCGCCGCTCACAATGTGCCATGTCGACATTATTTGTTTCCCTGTCGCGGCTTTGCCGCTGCACGCCTCTTGGGCTCTAAACCCAGGTGATGGCGCCGGGGACCGGGTATTCACCGGCCGCAAAGGTCACATCCGCCGCCGGCACGCTCAATGTGTGGCGATCCTCGCCAAGCGTGTCGGATATCGCTTCGGAGATCCATTCAGGCGGCAACACGAAATCATCGTCGGGCAGTCCCGGCCGGGTCCTGGCGACGAACATGGCCGCGATCGAGGCCTCGACCTTGGCGCGCAGCGACACCTCGTCGGGTGTCAGTTTGATGGTTATCGGAACCGCAACGGCGGTCGGCGCGTTGACCTCAAACCCGACCCGGATCATGCGCAGTTTCGCAATCTCCGCGTCAACCACCGCTACGTCCGCAGCGGTCGGGATCCCGTTCGGGCGATCCGCGAACAGAAACCAGACTCCGATCGTCGTCGGCCCGTTCACGAAGGATTTCGCCCACGCCGCGGTGACCCCGGGGACCGCCCGGGCAAATGCGGCATAGTCAGTTTCCGCGCCGCCTTGCGGCGGCCGGCGTTTGTGTTCCAGGACCCGGGCGCGCAAGCTGTCGACCGTTTCCTTATCGGCGCCGCCGCCGAGGCCGTCCGGGCCGACATCGGCCGTCGCGGCGAGGCCTGGCGATAAGGCCGGGTCGGCAAGTGTCAGTTTGACCGCCGCGGCCAAGTTGGCCGCCGCGCCCCGCTCCAAGGACTCGACTGTAAACGAAAGGGCGCCATCGCCGGCCGCGACCGCTTCGGCCGTCGTTCTGTAAACCAGATTGCCCGACAGGTACTGAATGCCAGCGGGATAGACCGTGGCTGGCGTTCCCGTTGTCGTTACGGTTCCGCCTGCCTTCGACGCCCGATTGCGCCTTATGCCGCGTTCATAGGCGTGTCGGCCTTCCAGGTGCAATTCATCGGCCGTCGACGCAAACATCTGCCGGTAAAGCGCATCAAGGCGCAGGTAGACCGGATGCAGGACCAGCGCCAGGACCTTGGCATGCACATAGTGCGTGTTCGGCCAGATGATCGCCTCAACCAGGCCAAGCGCCGATGCATAGGCCGCGCGGGCCTTTGCCGACAATTCGTCAATCGAGGGGACGGGCAACGCCATTCAATTGATCCCACAAAATCGCAAAGGATTGCTGATGGAGTTCGCGGCCATCACGCCCGAACAAGGTCACGGTGAATTCAAAACGGTTCTGGTCCATCAGGACCGTGGAAGAAAAGTCGATCCAGGCAACAGCCCCCTGATCGATCAGAGTCTGCAGGGCCTCCCGACAGGCATATTCGGCAAACCGCGGCGTTTTTGTTTCGTCCAATGTCGCTCGCCGCAATTGCCATAAGCGCGATCCGAGCGGACCTTCTCCCCTGCCCTCGTCCAGGTCGAAGGCATCGCCGGCCCATCCCCGCTGCTCATCACCGTCGCGCAAAGCTTCCGGTTCGACGGCCCGATCGGTCTGGAGGCAAATCAGGACAGCGGTCGCCAATTGTTGCCGCGATTGCAATCCGAACGGATTGCCCGGCTCGGTGGCGCCGACGCGGCGAAAGTCGCCGCAACGGCCGTCCCAGACAATGTCCGGTACGAGCGGCGGCGTCTCCGCCACCTCGATGGGTATGATCCGGATGGACATCGGATTTAGGCAATTCTCGCGTAAACGTTCAGCGACGGCCCGGACTGGGTCTGAACCTTGGCGAACGTATGGTCGTCCGGGTTCCCGCCCAGGTAGACCTTCTTGTCCGCGCCGACTTCGATGAACGCATCATTGTCGGTCACGGTGATTTTCAGACTGCCCTGGCGCATCTCTACTGTCTGATCCTTGACGTCGATCGTCATGCCTTCGTCGATGACCTTCAGGATATGCCCATTATGGTCATAGATTGCGGCATTGCCGGTTTGCAGGTTCGGCCGCATCGCCGGATTTTCGCCGCCAAGGATGACGCGCTGCGCCGATCGGCCGCCGAAGGCCACCTGGAAGCCAAGCGATCCCGCTGGAAGGCGGGAGGCGAACCCGTGTTGCTGGCTCGACAAGACCTTCGTCGGCACTTCGCCGGCCCGACCGGCCCCGTTCAGCAATTGCTGTCCCGCTTCCTCGATATCGCCGGTCACCTCGAACCGGCCAAACTGAAAATCAAACCGGCTCAAGCGCGCCTCCTGTCGATGCGGGTTTCGCAGCAACCTTCGCCTTTGGCTTGTCGACCTTGAAGCTGTCGCCTTCACCCTTCGGATCCTCGCCGTTCATCGCCCTCGGGTCGACCAGGTCCAGACGGGCCCGCGTCCCGCCGTCGTTCTGGCTGAACGTACCGCCCTTGATCAGCATGTCCTGGTCAAGAAAGATCAGGGGATCCTTCAGGTGAACCAGATAGTTCGACATCCAGAATTCGCCGGCGCGGTCGCGCCATCCCGGGACTTCACACGATGCGGACTTCGAGCGGCCTTCGCGCCGGGTCAGTTCCTGTTCGGCCCTGCCTTTCAAGGCGTCCATCGTCGGCTCGCCTTCGAACAGGATCACTTTCGGACGCCGGCGGCCAAGGGCCGGATTGGCGACTTCGGCTTCCGGGCGCAACGCGCCGTCACCGGATCCTGTCGAGGCCTGGCCGCGAACGATGATCGGATCGTGGCGATAGCGACCGGTCAATTGCGCATCCGCCGACAGGAGGTTGACGCCCAGCTCGAGCCCGCCGGCGTGACGGCCGGCCGGTCCCTTCGCCATATTGATCGCGCCGGTTTCATCGTCGTAAAGCAGAATGCCCCGTGACCGCGCCAATTCCTCGATTTCGCGAAACGCCGATCGACCTGGCACAACCCTGTGCAAGGGCACATCGAACAATTGTCCGGACGATTTCCATTCGACGCCGGCGCTTTCAATGGCCCGAGCCACCTCCGCCAAATCCTTGTCGCGAACTTCTCCGGAAGGATGCACGATGGACGATTCCGTCGTATCGACAGGCTTCGAAACGAACGTGATCGACGCTGACCAGATGACGCCGCCATCGGAGTCCTGATGCCCCGGGTTCGCATCCCGCACGACGCCCGTCAAAAGCAGGTCGCCGTTGGCGGTAATCGTCGCCGGCATGTCGGGAAACGGAAAATCATCCTCCTCGACCGGCCCTCCCATGGCGATCGTAGCGGTTCTGACGGCCTGCTCCGCGCCAAACGTCATGGAAAAATCCATGAAGTTATGGATCGGCCGGCCATCGACCGTGATTTCGATATGTTCAAGAACGTCGGACATGATCACGCTGCGAGCCCCTCCAGGCGGATCGGCAGGAACAAGGGCGTCAATACCCGGTTGCGATCGACCAGCTCGCGGGCCCGCTGAGGATCGACATAGAGACGGTGCGCCAGATGCGTCGATGAATACGAGTGCGCGGTCTCGACCGTCACCAACGGCATACGGTTGGCGGCGGTCTCCGACAGATGCGAGGACGCCGCACCGACGACTTCGGACAACCAGTCAAACACATCGGCGCCGAGGTGCACGCCAGCAACGTTCTGCACGGCTCCCGCCGCGACCAGGAATTCAGATCGCGCACCAAGAGCATCCTGGCGCGCGGCAAAGGTCTTTCGTACAATCGACAACGCCAGGCCATAGACAAATGCGCAATCGGTCATCGCGGCGACCCTGTCGTCTTCAGATTTCGCCCCGGCCAATGCGTCCAGGAAGGCAATCGCCTGCAGGTTAGGATCGTTCTCGCGCCCGACAAACCGGCAAAGGTCCAAAACAGCGGGCCCGAACGCATTCGGCGCGTCGGCGGCCGTCGCGACCGCGTCGTCGAAGCCATCCAAAAGATCGTTCAAATCGGCGTCCAGATCGTCGGCAACCGGAACGGCCAGGATCGCCCCGCGGACCCGCTCCGCTTCCTGCGCGATCGACAGCGCAATGGCTTCATCAAAAAACGCCATCAGAAGGTCGCTCCAAGGGCGGCTCGCCCCGCGGTCGCCAGATGTGAAAGCCGCGGCACGATCGCGCCGGCAGCGAACGGAACGGACGAAAGACCGGCCGTCACGAATTCCAGATCGAAGGCGATATAGCCGTTACGATCCTTCTCGCGAACGCGGCGGAAATGTTCACAGCGATAAAGACCCTGAATGCCAAGAGGCAAGGTCAGGAGCCCCGGGCCCGACGATCCCAATATCGCGGCAAACCCCACGCTCGCCCCGTCGACGAAATCGCTGGCAAGATAGGCCGTCACGAAGGCCCGCTTCGCCCGTCCGCCGAAATCCTCTGTGATCGGGTCGTCGCGATAAGCCACTTCGGCAACCGAGACACGCCGCCCGCCCTCGAATTCGTCGACATCGACTTCGAACGGAAATCCCTTGAAGGTCGCAGGCCAGAATGCCCTGGTCCAGTCCCGCGCCATCTAACCGTCCCCTTCGTCAATGTTCGGCATGCCGCGGCCGATATTTGCGTTGGCACTGATCGACACGTTCGCACGGATCGGTTTGCTCATGATCGCTTCGATCTTTGCACGGGTTTCCTCGGCCTTCATGATCGCTCGCGCCGCCTGTTGCTCGAAACCGTCTACGAAGCCGCCCATGGCCTTGTTGCCCGCCGCCGAAAGGTCGATATCGGCGGCGCGTTCAATGTCGCCGAAGGCCTTTTCCGCTTCACGAACCGCGCCGTCATCCACCGACACCGGTTTCAAGAATTCAAAATCGGCGCGGGGCGCCGGGAGATCCGGCGCGGCCTGCGACCCCGTCGGCTGACGGCGACCACTGCCGATAAACACCCCGTCGCCCGGCTTGCTGCGCGGCAGGCCGATGGTCATGCGATCACCGGGTTTCGACCGCGGCGCCGCGATTTCGGATTTCAGGGCCGGGTCGTCGGGGAACGTCGATCCGGCCTGTTGAATAACGGGTGGCAGGAAATCGAATCGGGTACCGTCGACGCCCTGGCTTTCGATCCGCGCAAGTGCATCGTTGAAAGCCGCCAGTTCGTGCCTCAACAATTGCACACCCGATTGTTCCATGGCGGACGCGCTGTCACCGCGAGCCAGGATCGACCCGATTTCAGCGTTAAGCTTGTCACGCTCCGCGGTGATGATCTTCTTGTGTCGATCGGTGATCCCGAATGTCGTGCCGCCTTCGCGCAGGGCTTCGGCAATAATCGGATCGTCACGGATCGTCGTGTACGTGTCCGGATCCAGCGCCTTGTTCAGCGTGTCGAACGCCGGAACAAGGATCTTGGCGGATAGCGCGCCGATCCGGCGCACCGTCTGATCCCAGGAATTCGCCAAGCGATCGAGAGAGGCCTGCGCGTCGTCGGTCAACCGAGACAGGTCCTTGGCGGTTTCGCCGGCGGCGTTGTCCAATTCGCTTTCAAAACCCTTCAGGCGCCCGCGTTCCTGCAGCATGGCGTTGACCGCACGCCGCATTTCCTTATCCGGGATCAGTTGCGGCAGTTTCGACAGATCGCCTTTGGTCGCCTCTTTCGCCAAATCAAGAAATACCTCGATCAGATCCTTGCCCTCGCGTCGCGCCTTCGCCAACGATGACCGAACGTCGATCCCGAATTTTTTGAACTTGTTCTGGACCGTGTCGACTTCCATTTTCTGGAACAGGTCGCCGAGCGCTGTCGCAGCCTGGCCGGCATCGCCGGTCTGCAAGCGAACCGTCTGCATCATCGCGACCAGACGGATTAGACCTTCCTCGCCCTTCATGCCGAGATTGGCGAATTGCGGAACCAGGCCCGGCAGATGCTGAGCCATGTCCTTCAATTCGAATTTGCCCAGCTTGCCGCCCTTGATCATGATGTCGAAGGCAAGCTGGGCCTGGTCCGCCGCAAAGCCCAGATTGTCGCCGACGGCAATGATCGTGGTGGCCAGGTCCGCCGCCCGGGAATCGGAGGCCTGCGCGGCAACGCTCGTTGCCTCAAGCAGTTTCAAAGCTTCCTCGACCGTCTTGCCAGCCTCAAGCAGGGACGCAAAGCCTTCCTTGACGTTGGCGATCGGCAACGCCGCGACGTCGGCCACCTCCTCGATCCGCTTTTTGACGACACCGATCTGATCGTCGGTTGCCTCGCCCGTAATCACCAGACGCTGCAATTCCCGCTCAAACGACGCAAATCGTTTGGTCGCGACATTCATTCCGGCCGTAATGGCGGCGGGCGCCAGGAACGTCGTCGCCCGGGCGGCGACACCCATGAACCCGCGGTCAAGCCGTCGAACCGACCGGTTCATGGCGCCGGCCTGACGGTTGAACGCCCCGGCTTGCCGGACCATGCGGTCGAACCGTTTCGACAGGCCTTTAAAGACCGTGCCGGTATCGTCGAACGCTTTGAGACGTAACCTGGCTTCGACTTCGCGCGTGCTCATTCGTGCACCTTCAGGTCAGGAATCGGACTGGGCTTCGGACCAGTCCGCGAAGTCCGCCGCATAGAATTCAATTTCGGCAAAGGTCAGGTCCCGGAGATCTGACGGTCGCCATCCGAATCGCCAGAGGAGTCCGCTTGCGTAGCGTTGGAAATTCGGGCTTCTGTAAAAAAATCGAGGATCGTATCCTCAATCAAAAGCGTGTCCGCAAGGTCAGCGATCTGGACATGGTCGGAGCGTTCAAACAGTCGATCAACATAGGCGTTGATGCATTCGGTCGAGACCTGCAGAACGCGATTCCCGTCCCCATAAACCCATTGTTGCGGCTTGCCCTCGGCAACGTAGTCAGGAAATCGCGGCGCGCGATACCGCAACGTGCTGAACTTACCGTCGCCGAACGGATAGGATTTCGACAACGTCAGTGTGAGCGGGTAATCCGTCGACATGCTCTACGCCTTCCGGAACTGGCGACCGACGAAGGCCAGGCCCGACACCTCGCCATTGTTCCGGTTGACCCGCGGCTTGCCCTCGAAATGACCGCCGGTCATCGTATAGACCGTCCCGGTATAGTCTTCGGTCATCGTGCAATCGATTTCCGTCGCCCGCAGGATTGCATCCCAATCGACCGCCGCGCCATCCTCGAACGTGCATTCAAGCCGATAGGGCATGAGACCCACGACCTTCGCCAGCGAGCCGTTCTGATTGACGACGGTCGTGTTTTCCGTATTGGTCGGATCAATCGTCGTTTCCCCGCGCATTGTAAGCGGGTTACCGCCGGCATAACGGAACCGAAATTCACCGCCGAATTCTGACATGGCCTAGTCTCCTGATCTGGTTCGAAACGTTTGTGCCGGCCGTCAGGCCAGGCCGTTCGCTTCGGTGAATTGGGAATGCAGCCGGGCATTGCCGGCCATGACGTCAAGTGCATTGACCCGATCGAGATCTGCCATGATATCGACCCGATTGTGATTTTCCGGGTTGCGCTGAACGATGAACCTGGCGTTTTCCAAGACGCCCGGCATCGTATCGGCAACCCGGTACATGGTCCCCTCGATATCCTTCGGCGTGGAAATCGCGCCGAGATCGGTCGGATTGGAATCGGCAAGCGCCTTCTGGCCATGTTCGCTTGCAAGGAACGACCGGAACCGGCGCAGCGCGTACATCATCTGCCCCATGGACTGGATGTCGCGGAACGTTGAATCCGGCAGGCCCTGCGGGTCGAGCCGGAACATGGTCACAAGCTTGTCGACCGCCACCTGACCGGACGCCGTCACATGCCAGGTCGCGATCCCGGATTTGTTGAACGCGTTACGGGTGGGGTAGTCGGAGTTTTTCGACGGATCCCGCGGCGGCCGCAATCCCTTGACGATCAACCCCGTCTGGTTCCTCGACACATTGCCGAGTGCGCCATCCACGAGCCACGGCACGACCCTGGACAGCAGGCCCGCATCCCAACGCCAGGGCGGTGTCGGCGTTCCGCCTGTACCGTTCGGATAGAAAATACCGGTCTTGTGCCGGTCGTTCTCCCCAAGACCGATCGTCGTCACTTCGGACGTGGTCCCACCGATCGACATGCCAACATGGCCATAGATCTGTTGCAAATAGGACCATTGACCGGAAACGTCATCCATCGCATCGCGATAGCGGCCGCGATTGGTCGCATCTGAAAACGTCCAGGACTGCCAATCAAACGGATTGTCGCCAAGGGCGGCAAGGCCCGCGGAACAATCCGGATCGCCGGCGCCCGCGGTGTCGACGGCCAAGGTCACTTTGCCGGCAAGCACGTTGCCGGTCGGCGGCAGGTAAAAGTCCAGATCATTGAAGATCGCCCCCTTGTGCCGGGCGGTGATCGTGACGACCCCAAGAGCCGCCGCCGCGGTGACCTGCAGGGATGTCCCGGAGAGTTCGTCGTAGTACCCATTGATCGCCGTAGCCAGGGCGGTTGCCACATCCCCAACCGCGTCGCCGTCCGCTACCGTCACCGAAACCGGGTCGCCGCCGATTTCCAGGATGCCGACACCTGCATCCGGCACACTGTCGACGGTCGCCGTCCACACCGCCGCGGTGCCGACATCGTCGATCGCCATGACCCAGATTTCCTGCGCCGGTGCATTTAGCCGGGCAATCCGGAACTTGTCCTCGAGCATCGACCCGACGCCGGCAATCTCCCGCACTTCATTGTGGCTGGATACCGCCGTCGGCGTGTTCAAGGGGATCGTCGCGCCGGTATTCTTGAATCCGACGATCAGTTCCCGCGCCGGCGACTCGAACGTGCCGCCGGACGTCAGCTCAAACGTCAGAAGCGGCGCGACCAGGCCGCTGCCGGGGATGTTTTCAAAGCCTACGCCGCTCATGATTTCGCTCCTTTGGCTGGTTTCCGGGCGCCGGCATCACCAGCGCTGGAATCGTCATTCGTTGAATTGTCCGCTGTATTTGCCGCTGATGCGGCCTCAACGGCGGCTTGTTTGGCTTCGCGCGCCAGCGCGTCTTCCGCCGCTTTCGGGTCCGGGTGCCGCAGGATCGAACCGTCGTTCAGAGCGGCCCGATAGAACGGTTTTTCGACATCGACGACGCGTCCGTGTTCGGATTGCGGAAATAGATGATAGCCACGATCTGGCATCGGCAATGTGTGCTCCAGATTGGCCAACACGCATCGGACAAGTTTCGCCATGGGTCAGGTCTCCGTTGGATCGACACGAGCCTGCAGCTCGCCGTCTTCAGGTGTGGCCGGCGCCGGCTTGCCGACATTGGCGCCGAAACGAATATCGGTGATCGGCGCGCGCGTAATTTCGTCAACCGCGGCCGCAAACTGATCGAGATATGTCCGCCCGTCCGAACCTTCCGGCAGCATCTGGCGAACCTCCTCAACTTTGCCCGGGATCCCGCCGGCATCGTCTCTCAGGCGATCGTCGCACTCACAGGTGATGATCATTTCATGTTGCGCGATCGCCAGTTGCAGCCCGGGATCGAAAAAGCCGCGCGTCACGATCTTTGGAACTTTCTTCGCCAGATGCCGAAACGCCGCGCCCTGTTCGCCGACAAGCAACAGATGGCGGATCTGCCACCCCAGAAATTCCAGTTTGGCTTCCGCCTGCGGCGATGAATGCGCCGCCATCACACTGGCCACGCCGTCACCGTTATCCAGGACGGCCATCGTCAGGATCACATGCAGATCGATAATCCAATCCGCCGCGGCGGATCCTTGCGACCGCCCCCGCTCCGATCCGTCGCGCTGCGGCGAATAAATCGAAACCGTCGGCAACTCCTCGCCCTCATCGCCCAGATCGTCCGCAAAGGCGCCGCGGTCAACGAAGACGCGCGCCTGTGCGATTGTCGGGAAGCCATTGCCGGCCAGATAAGCCGAATAGGGCGCCAGGGCTTCGCGGGCGGCATGGCGCAGTACGGTTGCAGCGATGGTTGTCATTTCGCTCGGTTCAACGTCAGCGCCACATGTCCCCTGCCGTCCGGCATGGTCGTGGCGACCGTGAATTTTTCACCGGTCTTGGTCCGGGTAATCCGATCGCCGTTTCTCAGCGCATGCGGCCATGCGGCGGAGAAGGCCGTGATCAAGAATTTGCCGGAGGACCGCTTTTGCTCGGTGTCGGGACGAACAGCCCGTCCCCCTCCGGAGGCCGACAATTCAGGGTCAGCATCGAACTGCCCCTTGAATGCAAATGCGCTACGGGCCGGGTCGGGTTCGGGATTTCCGTGCGCTGCATGGATCATCGGCGTGGCCACGAATTCATCATGGCCGAAAACGTCCGCGGCTTCCGCCGCCGCGGACGCGATTTCGTTGAAGAAGGTCATGGAAGACTAGTTCGAAGTCTTAAGTTCGACCAGGCACTCGGGTTGCTTGCACACAGCCAACCGGTTCGATTGTGACTTCAACTCGTAACCCTCGCCGTGGTCGAGCTCCTTCACTGAAATATAGACCGTGTCCTGGTCCGGCTCCTCATTGATCATGTCAATGTGGTGCACGGGGGCCTCGAACGTACGCATCATCGACTGTGTGCCGGACGGATAGGCATGCCCGGTATTCTCGGCAACGTTCGCCTCGGTCGTGATGTTTCCGCTGGAATCTTTCACCGGCAAGCCGCCCTTGTACTCCCGAAAACGGACGTCGCCAAAATCAAACACGCGGCCCCAGGAACCGCCTAGCATTTGGCGATTCAACTCGCGATGCTCACTCGAGTTTTGAGCCTGCAACCAGAATTTTTCGACCTTCGCATGGGCAATCAGCTTGTTGAAAAACTTAGAATCGACAATCGACTCGACGCCGTTAGTTGTCTCTCCTTGCAGTTTGGTCATCGCATGGTCGATGGTTTCTTCGCACTTCTCGCGCACATCCGTACTTGCTGTGCCAAGCTTGAAATCCACCGACTTCTTCGTAATGTCGAAGGCGTCGAAAAGGTCGTAGAGTTCAGTCCCTTCACCGTCCTTGATCACCCCTTTCAACATTCCGATCCGAATGTATTCCAGCGTAATCGAGTGGTTTCTCCGAATCTCCATCAACTTACGTGCAAGCTCCCGGTCGATCGAGCGCGGCGTAACTGTACCGTTGACCACTTCCAGGAGCCCGTCCGCATCGTCGACGCGGATCGACTCCAGGTGCGGGAAATGCGGAATTTCAAGAATGATGTATCCCTCGGACTTACCTGGGCCCACGGTGCCCGGAGCGCCGCGTTCTCGTGCGGCGAGCACATAGAGTTTGCCATCTTTCAACTCTATCCGAACATAGCGCGTGGTTCTTGGCTCAATCGGCGCCAAGCCGAGTGCGTTGATCATACCGTAGGTGTTCGGGAGACGGTTCACTTCCTGAGTGAGGTCGACATTTGTGTAGGAAAAATCGAATTCAGGCATCTTACAGCCCTTTCATGGTCGCAAGGCGCGGACAACCGCACTGTTAAAGGATGGGTGGATTGGCTGGCCGAAGATCGCGAGCCCAAGCAAGTGCCGCGAGTGGCACGGCAACTTGCTTGGAACCTGTGGCCATGAGTGATAAAGGCCTCAGCGCACCAGAATGTTGCGCGCCTCGAGCTTGGCGAGAGCCGTTGCTTTCTGCGCCAGCGTGATACCCGACGGCCAGACGATTTCGCCCTGGAAAAGAAGCGCCGGGCCGCGGAGCAGACCAAGGCCGCCGGCTGCATCGGCGCCATCAGAAGCAACAATGTCCTTGAGCGCGATACCCCAGATCACTTCGGTACCGTCCGTCGCGCCCGGGGCCCAGGCGACCGCCTTTCCAACAATGCCCGAAAGTGAAACGGTGAACTTGTCACCGAGAGCAAAGTCGATCGCGCCGTCAGCGATAGTAAACTGGATATGCGTACCTGCATACGCCACGCCCACCGTTGCGTTTGCGAGCACAGAACCATCCGGCGCGGATACAGAAAACAGCCCGCCATCGGTCGGGACAACCGCCGACACCGTCACACGAAATATATCACCGGCAACAAAATCAGCGGCGCCGTCCGCGATCGTAAATTTAATCACATTGTCGAACAGCGTACCGACGACGCCTGTTCCGACAAGGGTTCCGTCCGGGTCCTCAACCTGAAACGTTCCGAGGTTCGACACGGGTTCAATGAATGTTACCGTATAGACCCCCGCTTTGACGCCTTCGGCTGTCTTCGTCATGTGCATTGTTCCAGCACCGTTTCCGGTATTGCCAGCATCAGCCGCAATCACGCCGTCGAAGTCGCCCCCGATACATTCAACGATGTAGTTGCCTTCCTGGGCGATTGCGCCAATCGGCGTGGTCACATCCATGAACAAAGTGCCATCGCCGGTATTGCCTGCATCGGCCGCCACGGCGGCTGCGCCGGCAGTGACGCTTTGGGCCAGCAATTCTCCCATTTTCACCACACGCTCCGCCCCTGAACCCGCGAGCAGCGTGAAACCAGAACGACAAAATTCGGCATTAAGTTCATACTTCAAAAGATCCGACGGCCGTTTCGGCGCCGTGCCCTTATAAATCTGCATGGTCATGGTGGATTCCTTTCTAGTGACCTGTCAGTCGTCGACGCAAAGCCGCGGACGCAGAAGCGCGCGAACAATCAACGTTGTTTTAGCCGTTCGGACTGCGCTGAAATCAAACGAGAAAGTCCGGAAGTTGGCTTGTCGCCACCCGCCGTCGCCTCACCAACGGGATCGCGGTCAGACGCTCGATCTTCAAGCGAAGCCGAAGGGGCTTCCGGCTTCTCCGGAGCCGCAGTAACATTCGCCGAGACGAACCCGATCACATCCTCGGCGCTCATTTGCGGCGATTTGGCAGCAAGTTCCATTGCAGCCGACATCTTTTTGGCGTTACCTGCGACACCTTCCGCGCCGACGATTGCGGCGAGCCGTTGCCGTTCAGAGTCGGCACCCGCCTTCTCTCCTTCAGCCCGAGCCGCGGAGACCGCCGTTTCGTGATCAGCCCTTGGAATGCCCGCATTCTGTTCGACGACGGGTGCGTCGGTGGATTCGCTCATGGATGATCTCCGATTTTGCGAGTTGAGGGTGCCCCTACCGGGGGCAGTGGAAAGTTCCGAAATAAGACCTTCAAAGCTTCCAAGGCGGTCAGCCATACCGGCTGCAACTGCCTTCGCGCCGGGGAGCATATCCCCCTGGCCAAACTTCTCATCGACTGTCGTCTCGGAGACGCCACGATTGCGCGCAACAGCGGACACAAAGATGTCGCCAAGATCGTCCACGACGCGTTGAATCCGTGCGCGTCCGTCTTCGGAATCCATATTCGGTCTCTTGCCCGGTGCGCGCCTGGAAATAAATTCCACTCGCCGGACACCACGGCTTTCGTCCCTGGCAGTCGTATCTGTCACTTCAAGCGCGACGCCGATCGAGCCCAGCAATGCGGTCGTATCGATCACAATTTCGGATGCCGCCGATGCAATCCAATAGGCACCAGACGCCCCCGTGCCGCCGATGTATGCGATGATCGGTTTTCGAGACCGTGCGGCGAATATTGCGTCCGCTAGTTCCGACACCCCATTAACTTCCCCGCCAGGGCTGTCGATATTCAAAATGATCGACTTGAACGACGGATCGTCGAGGGCCTTTTGGAGGTCGCGGCGCACCATGTCATAAGATGTGGCGCCACTTATATCTGTGAAGATGTTTGCCCGCCGAAACATCGGCCCGATAACCGGTATGATTGCTGTTTCCCCCCTGACGGTCAGCCGCTCGGCGGACGGAACGAAACGAGCTCGATATGCCTCCAAAGTTTCCGGTGAAACATCGTTTTCCCGCGCTGCAATCGTGAACAGTTCTTCAACTCTCTCCGGCAGCATCAACCATGGCGCTGACCGCGCGGCTTCCAAAACTCTCGTCATGGATATCACCCGAAGGTTATCGCACGCCTAGACGGACGTCCTGTCGTCTTGCGCGCGCATTCCAGTTTGAGGATCCTGATCCGCTGTTGCAGCGCCATCCGATCCGTTTGAGCGAATTCTTTGCGAACCGAAGAAACTTGGGTCCGCATCTCAATTTCGGACGTCCGCTCACCAGCAAGAAGGCGGTCGAGTGCCTCCTGAAGTTTTGGCCAAACAGCGCACGGGTCGCTCATATCGATACCGGTAAAGATTGACGTCATGCCGAGCCGCGCTCCTCGTCGTCATCCTCTTCCCGTTCAGCCCCGATAGTATTGCCCATCGTACTAGTCGACGGTTCATCCAAGCCTCTGGAAGTACGGCTCTCCCGTTCCCGGGAAAGCTGTTCGTGAACATCCTCGATGTCATCACCACGGTCGGCCGCGATCCGCTGCTGTGTCTTCACACCAAGGCGGTAGTAAATTTCATCGGCCTTGGCCGCCTTTATCTCGTCGGCAACAGGTTTCGGCGGTCCGCGCCATTCCGCGCGGGTCGCTGCGGCGCGATTACGCACGAAGCCGTCGATCCCTCCCGGAAACGATGTGAAGCCGCGGTCGATATCCTCTTCCAACCAGGCATCGTAGTCAGTCTGACGAAAGGGCACTGCAATATGTTGTCTGCGATAGAGTGTGATGGGCCAATTCTTGGCGATACCGTTCTGCAACGATGAATATGACGACCCGCGATAGTCCCCAGTCAAATCTTCAAAAAGGCAACCGAAACAACGCGCCACTTCGCGCAGGAGAAAATTGGCATGGGGCTCATAATTCGAGTTGGGATGTTTCGAACCCTGCAAATTCAGCCGCTCGCCAGCCATAAGGTGAGGGATTTTGCCATAGCTCCCCAGCCGGATGTCCACTTTCTTGTGCCACTTGGCCGTCTCCGCCATATAGTCCATGAACGGAGCCGAGGTGTCGTCCCCGCCAAGCGCCGCGAGCACTTCTTCAGTGGGATAGTCACTCTCTACAGTCGCTGCGAAGATTGCATGCAACAGCGCGGCATGCAGGGTCGAACCGGACAGCCGGTCGAAGTTTCGTAACGTGTTTAGCACCGGAGCGAATAATGTGATTCCACGATACTGTCCCGCCATGCCGTCGAAGACAAGATTGATGATCGTCCGGCCAAAACGATCGCGAGCCCGGAATTCCACGTCCCTCTTGATGCCGTGGCTGTCCGGCAACCGCAGTTTATAGGATTTCGGTGCACCATTGCCATCGAGCCTAACCCCCTGATGGAGCCGCTCATGCGGGTTTGTTTCTCGGCTCAGCCAGTGCGACGGCAAAAGCCTGACGCGTGTCGCTGTCTCTATACCCGGACGATTGATCATCACGATCTGAGTTAGCCCTTCGCCCGTGGCGAACCACTGTCTGAGATGTGCCGCCTCCATCTGACCTGCTGTGTATCGACCGCCCGCGTCGACCGCCCATTTGTTGCGGCATCGCGCTTCATAGCGCCTCTCCACACGACGGGCCCAGACTGAGGCTTCACTTGCGGTCCAGCCAAGTGCCTCGTAATCCGGCTGTGCATTAAGCTTCAATCCGGAACCGATGATCGTGGAAATTGCCGCATCCACGCCACCGGCGATCCATCCATTGTTCTGCAGCACCTCGATGGTTCGAGCCGCAGCCGGCGTCCAGGCCCGCCTTACGTCTTCGGAAATATCGCGCAGCGGCGGACCGCCAATCAGGAGGTCGCTTTTCTCCTCGATCGGCCCGCGCATATAACCTGCACGCGGAACCATCGACTGAACCGGCGGCAGAGACCGCGGCCGGGATATGTTTGCAATTGTTGACATGGCGTCAGGAATTCAAGCTCGCTGCAATCTCGGAGAGAGTCGGTCGTTTCCGCGCTTGCGCCGAAGTTTCAGGTTCGGCGGCGATCTGCTCGACCACACCGGACAAGAGGTCTACCTGTGGGGTCGAAAACCTCGCTCTTAGGCGGGCCCAGCCGTCAGCCGTAAGTCGAGATAGGCCGAGATGTTCCGCCATCGCCATCGCGTAAATTCGGGTATCAAGGAAGTGGTTATCACGCCGAATTTTTCGCCATTCTTCGACCAACCGGCCCCGCTTGATCTCGGTGTGGAAGTATTCCGCGGTCACCATCTTGAAGTAATCCTCGCCATGCCAGCGAGCGAAATGACAGTATCCCGGCGGATCCTCCGGTTCTCCCGCTGCGACACCGACCTTGTGCAGATTACCGTAGAGTTCGCCTTTCAGGGACCAGGTCCCCACTGGCCAAGTCTGCGCACCCTTAAACTTCTGTCGCTTACCCCTCCGGTTCACTGACCGCTTCTGCGGCAGTGAGATCGCCGGAACGCCGCGCCCAGGCATGCCCTTGACCGCGTACGTGTTCGGACGCCGGCGACACCATTCCAGCACCTGTGTTGTCCGGTTGCCGTCGCCAGCGTCGACCGCCAGTGCCTCGATCCGTCGGTCACCGTTTCCGAAGGCATCCGGGAACGACTGGCGATAGAGCTCATCCAGTCGCAACCAAGCACCGGCATTCGGGTCGTCAGTTGAACCGTCTATGATTTCCACGTGCACCGACCACGATTGCCGATCCTCCGCAAAAGCAACGAGTTCGACATAGATTTCATTGTGCCCAACATCAGCGCCACCGACAAAGATCAGGCCCTCGGCAGGGATCCGCCCCTCCGGATAGTCCTCACGCCGCTCCATCAGCCGCTGATGGTCGGGAGCGTTACCGCGCATCGCATATGGCAACGCAAGCACTAGATTCGAAAAATCCTTCTCGCCAGCCTCGCCTTTACCTTCCGATGCCAGGAAATCTTCAGCAATTGCCTCATAAGACATCATCAGCGACATGAATGCATCAATATGAAACCCAGGATGCAGATCCGGGCCGCTTTCAGTCGCAACATACCGTCCGACTCGCACCATCGACACACGTTCCGTTTCACTGATCCGATGGCCATTCGGACACACCTGGCAGCTCCTGTGCGGATGGTCGCGATCAATTTCGAAACTCGACCGGGTCTGCACGAACTCCTCGTCACAATGCGGGCAACGCACCATCCAAACGCGCTGATCCGAGCGGATGTAACTGCGATCGATCCGACAATGCCCCGGCCCTTCACCAAGTTCGTCTCCACTGTCATATTCAGGTGTCGACAATCGGAAAATCTTGTAGGATTTCTGCCGGCGAAATGCAGTAAATCGCCCAAAGAACAGAGTTTCAGGATCCGCACCGTTCGGTAGCATCTGCCATTTCGAAAGTTCGTCCTGGACTCCGTAGCGTGCGGTTTTGGCCGACAGATCCATAACCGTGTTTGCGTTGGCAAGAATCAACACTCCACCCGGAAACTTTTTCTTGTGCGTCGACGATCCGCCTGATGCCCGGGTCGTCACCGGCAGAATAACTCTTTTGCCAGTTGCCTTCTGCCATTCGTCAATCATCGGCTGCAGTTTTTCGCCTGACATCTCCGCAAGTGCGTCCACACCGGGCACTCCGTACAGGATATTGTCTGGGGCGTGTTCCGCGAGATAGAGACACCAGGCCAACGCCAGGATTGATACCCCCGATTGCTGGCATTTCCGCGCAGTGATGAAATTCGCGGGATGACTCAGGTCAAGACATTCTGCGATCGCCGGTAAGTACGGCGCGTCCTCAATCGACCAGAATTCGCCTTTTTTCGGTCCGTCGACCAGAACGATGTTTTTTTGAAGCCAGTCGACAAAACGAGGCCGCGGCCTTGGGCGGATCCCCTCCGACAATGTTGCTCCGACCAGGCGCAACGCTCCGACGTGCGTATTCATGCGTCGACGTCCTCGATAAGAGAATCCGTTTCCGGAGCGGCGTCAGCAATTGTCGCCAGTATGTCTGCGATATCGGTATTCATGTTTTTCGCAGATTCCCTCAGCAGCACCCGGAGCCCATGGGCACCCTCCTTCGAAACCGCAAGGGCGCCTTCATCGGCTACGTTCGCGATCCGATCGACGCGCGCTTGAATTTCACTGGCGCACCGCTCAAGAGCAATCACCAGCATGTCCTTGCGAACGAGGTTACCGAGTTGCTCCTGCCGTTCCAGCTTCAACCGGTCGACCTTCAGCCACTCCGATTGACGCCGCGCCTCATCGAAGGAATCCGATGCAGCCGCCGGCTGCTTCCGCTGGGTTTTGGCTGGATTGACATACTGTCCACGGTGATGTTCGAAATGTGCCAACGAGATTGTTTTGACACGGCCACGGGTATCCCGTTCAACCGGAAGATCCGGCATGGCCTTAACCGCTTTCGATATCGCCTGGACGGACACCCCTTCGCGTTCAGCGATCTCCTTCAGCGTCACCATCACGTGAGGTTCGTCTGTCAACCGCTAGGCCTCTTTCTGTAAACCCTGTCAACCCAATCTCAGAGTTTGATTTACTGCACAAATCTCGGGGTCCCCCGGCCCCGCGCGGCCCAATGGGGCCGGTACGGTCCCTACGGTGTTGCAGAGATGCAACACAGCGTCGGAACGGCCGAAAACCGCAGAAAACCGCGTCATTTCGGCAACAGGCGTAGGGTTTCGTGCAAAAGGCGTGGCGCCAGGTGGATGTTTCCGACTTCAGCCAGGACGTCGGCGAAAACATCCGGATGATTTCCGATATCGCTTGCCGGGTTCGGGCCGAACAGCTCCTGGATCGGCGTGCGGCGCGACGTCTTGCGCTTGAACGCGCCCTCGTGGCCGCTGGCCATGGTGGCTATGAAGCCGCCGGCGATCGTTCCGCGCCCTCGAACCGACACACCCTTGGTGTTTTGCCTCGCGCCCATCTTGATCAGCGGAACCCAGCCCGACCGGACAACGTGTTCCAGCGTGTCGGACCCGGTGTTGAGCATGGTGTAGACTTCGCGGATGTGCTTCTGGGCAAGTTTGATCCGCTGTGACGACCGCTTGACGACGCGGGTGCGGACCATGGAGTTCATGCGGCGCATGGTGCGGCCGAAGGCCTTGGCCCGCATTTCCATCGGCAGACGCGCGAAGGCGCGCCCCAGCCGGTCATACTCGGCAGCGTCTACGTGAAGCATTGATGTCTCGGAATATCCCCGGTCAAAACAGTCAGATCTGACTGGTTTGAATCAAAACGCCCGCCGGGGTTAGCCGTCGGGCGCACTGGTTGAGATTGACGATTTGAATACACCCCCTCTAATACACTGTCAACAGCAAATAGAAGGCCATAGAAACGCATCCCGAAATTTTATCTTTTTTTGTGTTCTTCGTTGAGTTCGACGTCTGACGGCATTTTCTCGGCCACACGGCGCAATGTAGAGCGCAAGGTCCGGCCGCATAGCTGTTTGGTGGCCGCGCGCGCGGTTCCGCGCTCGATCGCGTCCGGATCGTCTTCCAGGATGATCGCGGCCGATCCGACGGTCTGGAAATGGACGGCGACGCGAATCAGGATGATGAACGCTTCCTCGCCAACCAGTTCGGCTATCTCGCCAAGCATGGCGCCGGCCTCGGCATGGGCGTCCATCGAACTGACGATGATCCAGTCCCGATCAGCACGGCAGGACGTGTCGACCCGTTCGCCAAGCAAGGGCGAGGCGTTCGATCCGACATGGCTTGCCGCCGACGCCAGGGCGCGGATCCACCCGGCCGCCCGCACCTGGTCCTTGTTGAGGACCGTCCGCTTGCCGGATTTCTGCATGGCCAATTGCGTGATCGGGTCGACGCCCGACCGGCCCGCCATTCCGGATGCCGGACAGGCCGCCGCCATAAGGCCGATCGCGCGCGACCGCCTATGATCGGCAAGGACCTTCCGCCGGGTGAAGTCATCACCGCCCGTTTCCGGGCTTTGATAGATGCTCTGATATGCCATGTTTCCCATTTCCGCCTGCTAGAACCGCCGATGTCCAACCTGTCCAACCTTGTCCAACCTTGAAAATCAAAGGTAGGACACATATTCCTCAACGCTTTCAAACGCTTGCAACCAAAGTCCAACCTGTCCGACCTTTCAGCGCCAAAACGAACAGGGCTGGAGGGGTCAATCGCCTTTCGCGCCCGCGTGCGCACGGACCACCCGAAAAAGGTTGGACAGGTTGGACAGGTAGGCCAAACCTTTGAAACCAAACGCTTTAATCCCGTCCAACCTCTTATCACCTGTCCAACCTAGGTAGGACAAAACGTCAAAAATCCGCGTCCTCCCCTTCTTCCTTGAGCCATGGTTCGTCGTCGTCTGGCCAATCGACCGGTTGTCCCAATGCCGCTTCAAACGCGTCCCTGCAGGCTTGCAGCGACGGGAAACCGTAAAAGCCCTTGCGGGTGTTGGTTTCGGTATCGATGCGCTTCAGATTGGTTCTGACGGCGGGTATCAGTCGTTTCAGCCCTATCCCGAACGCGGTCTGATCCTGCCGGCGCTTGATGCCGATACGGTCGGATTCATCCAGATACTGATTGAAAAGGGCTTCCTTCTTTATCTCGCCATCGGGTGGCCAGCCGCTGATCTTGCTGGACAGATACCCTTCATAAAGGCGGAGAAACAAAAACGACTCGATCGGATTGAATGACCGGATCTTCTGCTCCAAGAGACTTTTGGTCTTCGGCGCCAGGCGCAGATTTACCTTCGACAAATCGAAGGCGAGCAGATCGGCAAGCAGGGCTTCACGCCCGCCATTGTTCAATTCCTCATACATTTCATCGAAATACTCGAAGCTCTCGACCGCGTTCGGCGCGATATCGAGGACGCAATAACGACGTTCGTCTTTGCCGGCTGGAACAACCCAGTCTTCGTTCGACGTCATCATGATCCGATTGTAAGAGGTCAGGCGAAACGGATCGATGCCCTTGGATTCGATCATCTGGGTTTTTGCGGTGATCAGGCCCTTCAGTTTGCCTTCCGCGACCTTGTCGCCGGCCCAGACTGCTTCCTCCGCCTGAAGCAACAGACAGGACGCCATGTGTGCGTTGAAGTTGCCAGTGACATAGCGCGGCTCATCGACCAGGAAATAGTGTGCCTCGAACAACGACCCCATGACGTCGCCGACGGTGGTCTTGCCGGCGCCCTGCTTGCCGCGGATCACGATCGCGGTGCCCATCTTTTCCCGCGGCCGCTGCACCATCTGGGCGAACCAGGCGAACACCCATTCGAACAACCGTTCATCGCCGCTGCAGAAATTGGTCAGCATGTGGTCGCGAAACACACCGTAAGAGCCGGCGCCGGCGTCCGGCGCAGTGGAATAGCCCTGCCATAGATTGAGGTAACCGGACGTGTTGGCCGCACCATCCGGGTTCGGAAAAAACTCGATCCCGTCATAGGTCCGGCGACCGCGATCCGAAATCCATCGCGTGGCCCAGCTCACGCGCTTGATCTTGCCGTCGGCAGCACGGACTTCCGTCGGCCGGTTGGCCATCCAGGTCCCGAACGCCTGTGTCGTCAGAATGCGGATCCGATCCTCGACCGGCGCATCCGGCTTTTCTCGGATGATGGCGGCCTTGGAACCGATCAAAACCAAGGCCCATTCCTGGTTGAGTTTATCAACGGAGTAGCCGAACGAATTCGGCAAACCTCCCCCTTCGTCCCTGCTCTCTCTGCCGTCAAAATCGTCATCGTCCAGAGGACTTGCCGAGGCGATCGCCGCATTTATCCTGTCGTCATTGGGATTATTCGCCACGCGCGACCTCCTCGATCGGAGCCGCTTCGCGGCACTCTGCCATTGGCCCAGGCTGCGCCGCGGGCGCAGCGGCTTCGGCCGGCGTGCCCAACCGTCGGACGTCGTTGAAATCAACGCCGTCGCCCGGATGCGCCGCCTTTATGATCCGCCCCGGCACCGCCCAGCGGCGCGCGGCGCGGCGGTGCACGCATTCGCAGGTGAACGGGTCGGAATCCCCGTCCATCAACGTGATGACCTCCTCGACTGTTTCCGGGATCGACAAGGCGCGTTCGTCGGAAAAGTCCGGACCAGGTCCGGGCACTTTCGCGATTCGGCCGGCCTTGGTTTTCAGGGTCGGATGCGGGACCGTTTCAGCCGCCTTGCCGCCCAGATGCTGCAGGCTGATCGATGTCCAATAATCCGTCTGCAGGACGGTTTCACGGCGGTACTTCGCCCCCCGCGCCAGCTCTGCCCGCAAAACCGAAATGACGTTTTCAAAGCCTTCCCCGATTACCAGCCGCTTCGGCTGGTTACGCAGAACCAGGCGGATCGCTCCGCAGCGTTTCGATCCCCGGATCTTTTTCGACGGCAGGACTTCGCCACTGTCCGGGCAAACGATATGCAGCTTCTTCCCCGGCCGGTCCGGGTCGATATAGGTGATGTGCACACCTAAAAAATGGCCGGTCGCTCCGGTGATCGGCAACAGCATGGCTGGGCCGGTATGGAGGATGTAGGGTTCGTCTTCGTCCGTTGTTTCGTTCTTGCGTGTGTGCCAGTAGGGCAGTTCCGGCGCGCACCGGATCAGTATTTCAGACGGCAGCGGCCAGACCTCGCGCGCAAACAGGTAGCGTTCAATCGCGGATCGGCGGATTGGTTCCCCACCCCTCCATATGCCATAGGCCTTTTTGCGCTCGCTCTCCCGATACCAATTCTCCTTCTGCTCCGCCCGTTCCCTGGCCGCTTCGGCCTCGCGTCGCCGGCGGTCCAGTTCTTCGGGCGGGATCGGCGCCAGGCCGCCATCGGCCAAGCCCGCTTCGCCGGCCAAGCGCTGGACGGCCTCACGAAAGCTGATTCCCTCGGTCTCACTGACAAACCGGAAAATGTCGCCCGTCGCGCCACACCCGAAGCAATGATAGGACCCGCGCCGGTCGCGGACATGAAAGCTCGGCGTCTTTTCGGCATGGAACGGACAACAGGCCCAATATTCCCGCTTCCCCGGTTTCGATTTCTTCGCGTCCCAGGTCACAAGCCGGCCGGCAATGTCGGATATGTTCAGCTTGTTGCGGATATCGTCGAGAACGTGCGGCGGATAGAGCATCAGGCGACCCTCCGCAAATCGACGACGCGCGGATCGACCGGGTTGATCGGAAACCGCTCGCGCAGCATGGCTTCCGACACGCCATCCGGCTGGTCCAGCTTCGCCAGCCAGCCGATCGCCTGCGCATGGTCGATATCCAACATGTGCGCCATCAGCGATATGGAATCGTCACCGCGGGCATTGCAGATCGGGCACTTCCACCGGTCCTGACCGGTATGGATGGCGAAGGCCTCCCGGGCCCGGCATTTCGGGCAGATGCCGGTTCGAACGACATCGCCCGATACGACCCAATGTTCGCTTTCGGCAACCGCGAGGCAGGTCCTGACCACGGCCGCGGCAATCCAGCTTTCGGTGTCCATATCAAACATTGGCAACCTCCCGCATCGGCGCCCCCTCCCCCGGATCCATCAAATCGAACAGGCTCGGCGTCTCGATCTCCGCTTCGGCCGCGGTGAGATAGTGAACGCCGTCGCGGAAATAGCCCTCGTGCAGCTCGCAGCCGAGGCCGATCCGCCCCTTCAGGACGGCGCGCAGCGGCACGGTCATCAATCCGGCGAACGGGTCGTAGACGGTCTCTCCGGGCATCGAAAAGCGTTCGATCAGCCGGTCGACGATGTCGAACTGAAGCGGGCAGATGTGCATCTCGACATTGCGCCGGACCTGGTCGCCGTTCAGCGTCTTCATGCGCGCCACGTCGTGCCAGACGTCAGGATGCGCCGATGCCGGCGCAAGCGCCATGAACGTCTTCGGCAGGCGGTCGCCCAGTTCCTCGCCCAGCCGCACGAGATAATCGTGGTCGTAGATTTCAGCCAGACTGAACCGTTTAACGATCGCGGTGATATCGGACATGCCGAGCGTCTTGAGCCGTTCGGCGAATTCCGCCGGCGGCACGAGCCGATCCCCGGCCGATCGCCAATAGGCATGCGCATCGATCTGCCATCGCGCCAGGGAATAGTCCTGTTTGTCGCGTACGACCGGAACGTCGGCATAGCCGCGGCCCCGATCGCTCTGCGGCTTGCGGAACAAAAGCACATATTCCGGACAGCCGACCCCGGCTTTCGATCCGTCCTTGCACATTTCGGAATAGCCCAGCCGGTATGTCTGATTGTTCTCTCGCACCACGTCGGTCACGATCGTGATCATGCCGGCATAGTCGAACTCGTGGCGACGGCCGTGCAGGATCGCTTCGGCATGGAATGGCGATATGGTCGGCGCGCCGGCGCCCGTGACGGCGCCGAACAAAACCCGGTCCTTGACGTGAATGCAGGCGAGCCGACCGGGATTGAGGATCCGCAAGAGTTCCGGCGTCAGGAAGTCCATCTGGCGCCAGAAATGATCGTTGTCGTCGGTGTGCCCGAAATCGTTGTAGGAATCGGTATATTCATAGTGATTGGAAAACGGGATCGAGGTCACGACCAGGTCGACGCTGTCGGGATCCATGCGCGCGGTTTCGTCGACGCAATCATTGTTGACCGCGCGGAACCGATTGCCGGCGACTGCCTTTCGCTCCACCCCGATCGACCGGCCGGTGACTTCCGCAACCGGCAACCGGCCCAGCCCGTACCGGCGGATGATCGCGGTCATGCGCGCCATCATCGCGTCATGTTCGGCCCATTTGGTTTCCAGGTTCCGGCGGACCTCGCGTTCGGCTTCGGAATGGATGATGTCGAGTCTGCAGGGCCGGGTCTGGCCGAACCGGACGGTGCGGTGGACCGCCTGGATGAAATCATGGAACTTGAAGCCGATGCCAAGAAACACCGACCACGCACAATGGCGCTGAAAATTGCAGCCGACGCCGGACATTTCCGGCTTCGTCGCCAGTTCGGCAAAGCGTCCATATTTGAAGTCGACGGCGTTTCGTTCGTTGACGGCCTGGTCCTGCGCCCCGTAGATCGCGCGGGCATCCGGCACGGCTTCGGCGATCGCCTCGCGCTCGGCTTCAAGATCGTGCCAGATGATCCGGTGCGCGTCAGGACCCTCGGCACGGATTTCCATAAGCTTCCGGACCCGGGCGGCAAGGCTCGACCGTTTTTCCGCCGCGGCCTGCGAAACCCCGAGCGCGGCATTGCGAAACAACCGCCCCTGCCCGTCCCGATCCGCCCCGGCCGTGGAATGGTCGCTCGGCACTTCGTGCCAGTTCACCGTCACAGCCGGCAGTTCATATCCATCGTCGCTGAACCCGAGGTCCGACGGCTTCTGCAGAAAGATCGCCCAGGAATGCACCCAAAGCCAGAATTCATCTTCCTTGTGCGGATAAAGCTGAAGGTCGCCGGCCTTTTTGGAATTACGCTGGAAAAACCGTGTCAATGCCTGGCCGGTATCCATCACGCCCAGAAAGCCGGCATAATGGATCAGTTCCTTGATCCGGTTCGGCGACGGCGTCGCGGTCGCGACGAAACGATAGGGCACGCCCTCGAACAGGGGCAGGAATTCCTGATAGGTCTTCGATCCGAACGACCGCAGCACCGCCGCCTCATCGAGACTCGCCGCGTTGAACAGGCCGGGATCCAGCCGGCCGTCGCGCACGCTTTCATAGTTCGTCAGATAAAGCCCGTCGCCGTCGATTTCGGCGTCGCGCCGAATGAACCGCGGCGTGACGGCAAATTGGTCCCGGAACCGCTCATCGGTTTCCGCCATGAATTCGTGCGTTACGCCAAGCGGAGCGACAATAAGCTGCCGGCCGCCGTGACACCGGGCGACATGGCGCATGATTTCAAGCTGGATCGAGGTCTTGTGCAGTCCGAAGGCCGCAAAGATCGCACGGCAGCCGCCCGAAAGCGCCCATGGAACGATCGCCCGACAGTGCGGCGCCAGGTTCGGATTGACGTCGGCCGGATCAATGTGGAAACCAGTCGGTTCGGCCAAAGTCATTTTGGCTTCGAGGAAGTCGCGATAGTTCATGGTGCCCCCGTATCCGAAAGCGCCTCTTGCTGATCTCGCGCCTCATCGCGGCATGCGGCGCACTGCTCGAATTCGCCGCTTCCATGCCGACACCGCACCACTAGGTCCCGAACGAAGACTGTCTTTTGCTCCGCGCGATCGTCCGCCGTCGGGACGAAGGTTCGGAGGTTGCGTAACAGTTTCATCAGATGCGGGGAAAGGATGGGCAGCCCGGCCGCTTCCGCGTCGATCTGGGCAAACATGCAGTCGCCGCACAGCAACACGCCGTCGTCGTCGCCGCATCTGGGACATTTGGGTTCGTTCATGGCCAGCACTCCGGGGCCACGGGCAGAACAAACAAACACCCGCGGGACCAATCGCCATCCCGCATGGTTGCCGGCGTAAGAGGTGCGCCAGCGCAAGGATCTTTCAAAAACTCGGCAAATGCCGCATCCTCGAGACTAATCATTTCACTGGCGGGACATTTGGTCCCAATCCACGGCACGATCACATGCGGCACACCTGCGGGACCGCGATAGGAGACGACCAAAAACGCGGAACAGAACTGGCAGAAGTGCGAAAGGACTTCGGTCTCGCTTAAGCCAGATCCGTCGTAGTAGGCCTTGTGCCAGGAATCGATACCGGGTCGATGGCAGTGCGGGCAGTTCCATCGGGTGTGAGAATCGTGGGTCATGGTTCGCTCCGCTCCTCTCGCTCCGTGTCAATGCACGCTGGATTTCGTGAACGGCGCACCCGAACCCGGACCATGCACGGACGAATCTTCTCCGCCCTGCGCCTGTGCGACCGCCTGCGCCGACAGCAAAAGATTGCGGACAATCGTGTCGACCAGATCCAAACCGAAGGGCGCGATCGCAAAGACAGCGCCGTCCTCATCAACAAGCTGAATGAACAGGCCCGAACATCCGCAGGTCGGGTCGGTGCAGCTCGCAATCGAAAACTGCGATGCCACCCTGATCCCCCGGCGCCCCGCTTCCTCGCGCGATATGGTCATGGTCTGTCTCCCGTGGTTTGGCCCCGAACAGCGATCCCAACCGCAAGATTGCGGACCCAGATCGGTTCATTCGAAAGCATGAAGGTTTCGCCGGACCAGGCGAGAAGCAGGGTCTGGCCCATCGTGTCGGCGATGGCCTTGGCCGCAGGCGGCGGCACGGCGTTGCCGATGCGCTCGCGCCAGGCGGAATCCGACAGGCCGTCCAGCTCAAGCACCTCGTGCGGATCGACCAGGCCCTGCAGGGCGGCCAACTCCAACGTCGTGAACGGCCGGTGCCAGGTTCCGTCCAGCGCGCGAATGACCGCGAACAGGCGGTCGTTCGGTGCCGGAAGGGAGGACGCCGCGCCCTGGTCCGAACACGCGGCGACGCGCGGATCCGCGACCGACCATCGGCCATTGTCGTGTCTGGCGGATCCGGACACGGTCCCGCTTTCGGACTTCCAGTCAACAACGCCGTAATGGCCGCCGGTAAGATAGGCGTCGCGGCCGTCGCGAGCGAAATCCGGTCTGGGATCGGCGACCGACAGCGCGCCCGACTGGACGTGCTGCCCGCCCGTCACGGTTTTGGACGGCGCATCCCAGCCCTGAACCGACAGCTTGTTGTGAAAGGCGTTCGGCCGGTATCCGTTGCACCGCGGATCCGCGACCGACCCGCCGCCGGAATAAGGCGCGCGGCTTCCCGTGACGGTGCCGGCGTGGCTTTCCCAATCGGCGACGGCAAGCTTGTTGCGATGCGCCGAGGGCGACCAGTTGCAGCGCGGATCGGCGACACCCAGCCCGCCAGCCGACGGCATGCCGCCGCCGGTCACGGCCGGCGATGTCTCGCCATAGCCGACGACGCGAAACACATTGTTGAACCGGACCCCGCCAAGGCGCGGATCCGCCAGCGCAAACGCCCCCTGCCCGGTCGTCGAAGCGCCGATCACCGTCCCGGCCGGTTCGTCGATCCGCGTGACGCGGTATTTGCCCTTGCCGCCGAAGCCGGGCCCGGCGCGCGGGTCGGCGACGGAATGAGGCCCGCCGCCCGCCAGCATCTTCGACGTGACCACGCCCGACGGCCGGTCCCATGGGCGCACGCCCAGTTGAACGGATTTCGGGTGGCCATCCACACGCGGATCCGCAACCGAATAGGCTCCGGTCGTCGGCGTTCCGCGGCCGGAAACGACGCCGGTGGAATCGCCCCAGTCGTGGACGCCGAGATAGCCGCCATGGCGTTCGCCAACGATCGCGAAATCGCGCAGAAACCCGTCCTCGACCGCAAGGTCGTTGAGCGATCGCCAGTCCGAGCCGGCCTTGACGAAGGCCAGCCGCACCCATGTCTTCCATTGCAGGCTGGGCATGCGGTGCATGGGCAGGACCGGTTCCGGGCCCGGCACGGGCAGCGTGTCCAGGACGTCGCCGACGCCGAGCAGCGGCCGCTTCGGCGGCTCGTAGACAAACGGCGGGACCTTGTCCTGATGCCGCGCCACCAGAAGAAACCGCTTGCGGCTTTGCGCCAGGCCGCCCAATTCGCCGCAATCGTGCGTCGTCTCCGCCACCGCATAGCCGTATTGACGCAACAGGGCGATGATCCGGTCGAGCAGCGGCCGGCCGCGCGACGCGATCCGCGGCACATTTTCAAAGACGACTAGGTCGACGGGATCGTCTCTATAGGCCTCGAGCATCAACCAGACGCCGCGCAGGGTCAGCGCGTTCAGGGCCTGATATTTCGCCGTCTTCGACGAGGTTTCCGAAAGCAGCCCGGAAAAGCCCTTGCACGGCGCCGACAAAAACATGATATGCGGCCGCTCGTTTCCGAATGCCGCATGCAGGTCCGACGGAAGCCGCTCGCGCCAGTCCGGACCCGGCTCGCGGCCATGAAAATCGATATATTGCGCGCGCGAAAACAGATCCATGCAGGTGCCGGGCACGCCGGCCAGCCGGCCGAAATCGGCAATCGCCGCGGGGCTGAAGTCGATCCCGCCGAGACAGCGGAATTTCGCCTTCAGCGACCCGACCCGGGCTTCGCCTCGGTTGAAGCCGCGGGCCGCGGCGCCGAGGCCGCAGAACAGGTGCGCATGCCGGATTTCTCTTTCGGTCCCGGTCCGGCGTTCCGCCGTCCTCGCCTCTTGTGCCGCCCTCACCATGTGGACAGCTCGCTTTCGTCGACGTCGGCTTCGTCGAACATGTCCGAATCCGGCGCCGGCAAGGAATTCTGATAGTGCAGACGGTGCACCGGACGCGGATCGCCAAGGCTTGCGGCGACCGTGCGCGCGACGTCCTCGGTCGTCGGGCGCAGCGCAAAGATCGCCGATCCGCCGCGATATTCCGTCACGAAGTCCTCGCCGGACTCCCCGACCGGGATATCGATGCGCAAAAGGGCCGCGCCGAACCGGGTTTCCTCGCTGATCCGCCCGGCCCGCTTGATGCGGCCGAAGATTTCGACAATCGCCCATTCTTCGGGTTCACGGTTTTCATCGGTCATGGTGTCACCTCAAAAGTCAGCGTTTGTGGAATTGATCAGTGCGGCCGCAACGTCGTCGGGCACATCGAAGAACCCGAGGCGGCCCTTGCAGGGCATGAAATCCAGCTTGCGAACGTCGTCGAAAACGAAGCCATAGGGGCCGTAAAACCAGTCGGACGGATGTGCCGTCACGCAATCGGTGATGGTCCCGAAGCCGACCAGGCCGCCGGTGCGCGCCTGCAGGTCATAGGCGTTGCGGATCATCTGGCGCGGCGTTCCGGTCTGATCCGCGATCTGTGCAATGACGCCGTCGATACCGTCCTTCTGGACCGCCTGTCCGGCATGGATCAGGCACGGCCCGCGAAACGCGGTTTTCCATGTCCGGTTTTCGACCGGTTTGAAGCCGGCGGCGATCGCCCAGGCATAGGGTTGTTGGATCGACAAGGCTTTCATGACGCATCTCCCGTGTTTTCCGCCTCAACCACCCGCAAATCCGGGCCATGCTCGCGCTCGCGCTTGGCGTTGAGGACAATGCAGATTTCGGATTCCGGGATGCCAAGCGCGCCAGAAATGTCGGCCGCATCGAACCGGCGAGACTCCCAAAGGGTGATGGCGGCGGCGGCTTGCACGAGGGTCATGTTTGCCCCTCCGCTGCGTCCCTGGCCGGCTCGCAAAGCGACAAATGCGCATGCCACTGGGCAAGCAGTGCAGCGCTTGAAATCGTGTGGTGTTTGGCCTTTCTGATGTCACCGGACGCCGCGGCCTGCGCTGCCTTCTGGGACAAATAACCGAGCGTCCAGAACCAATCGAAAGGGGACTTTTCCGCGTCGCGGCTCGCACGTCCGCATGCGACCTGATGCGCAAACTCAAACACCACGCCGCGGCTGAAATCCTCGACCTCTGGCCGGTTGAGCATCGCTTCCAGTTCCAGAATGCGCGCTTTCGCTATCTTCAATTCCGTCCGCAGATGCATTTCCGCGGGCGACATCGTGTAGGTGCATTCCATGTTGCGCGCGTCGATCATGTCCGGCCTCCTTCGGATCCAGGCCCCGGTTCGCTGCCCGGGGCTGCGCCGCCTTCTCCGGCTTGATTCCCCCACACATCCCAGCCCGGCCGCTTGCCGCGCGCGAAGCCCTCGACCAGGGGCAGGCCCTGATAGACATGGGCGATATAGTCGTAGATCTGGTCGGGCTTTTCGGAGTGCTTACCGCGCCGGCAGTTCCAGACCGACGGATGGCGCTGGCCTTCGGGCGGGCAGCCGACCTTTTCGCCCTTGCGCCCGATCAAAAGCAGCTCATGGGTCTTGCGCCCCCAGTACCCGCTGCCGATCTGGTCCGGGTGATACCAGACCCAATGCGAGACGTAGCGATAGCCCCAGAAGGTCGGGCATTTGATCTGGCGATCGAGCAGCGGCATCGTCGCCCAAAGGAACAGAATGCTGTCGTCCAGCATCATGTCGGGGATCGGCATGGCCATGATTTCTTCCGGCGTTGCCGTCGGATAATGGTTGTCCGCCGATTTCAGCATGCCCTTTTCGGATCGGGCTTCCGTCTTCCAATGCGGATCGAAGGCGCCGACCGCATATTTCTTCTGTCCGATTTCCTCCAGGGCGCGCTCGGAATCCGCAGCAAGCCCGGCATGCAGCGCCGTTCGCTTAACCAGCTTGACATGGCTTTTGATGTCGTTGTGCGACATGCCGGGATGGATCACCTGATCCCGGATCAATTGTTGCGCGTCATCGGCCGGCAATCGCGCAACGTCGTACATGGTCGTCAGAGACGGCGGGAAAACAGTCAGATCTGACTGATTTGCAATCACGTCCGACGCGGCGATCTTCATGTATTTCCGCGCCATTTCCGGCGAAAATGGAAGGTCGGCTTCAATCATGGCGGTGAATTCGCCATGCCCCAGCTTGCTCTTGGCCGCGATCAGCGTCGCGCCGGCATCGACGATCGCCTGGACGGCCTTGCGGGCATGATTGCCGATAGCTCGAGCGAAGTCGGCGCGGGTCTCGAGATGCGCAAAGGATTGCACCTCGCGCCCCTCGCCTTCGATGATCAGTCCGCCACTCATGGCGTCACCGCCGGCGCATCCGCCCGTTGCGGCCACGATCCGCGCACCCGGTCCACCTTCCAGAACGACCCGTCAAACCGGCTGCCCGATCGCGCCGCGTGGACCTTCGCGCCGTGGATCACCGCCGAATTGTCGCGATTGACGATGCGCCCGACCTGCTCCGACGACAGTTTTGTTTCCGTCAACAGCCGAAAGCAAAGATGATGCCGCGGCGCGGTCAGGTAGTTCGACCGTCTCGGACTTTGAATCTCGGAAAGCGTCAGATTGTATTGATCCAGGACCTGACGGACGATAGCCCGGACCGGGATCGGGACACCGCCAGACTGGCGCACCAAGTAAATTCTGTAGGCCCGCAACGGCATTGGCAAGTGGTGCTGGATGTCGGCCCAGCGCAGCCGGCCGTTGACCAGGTTGACAATCGCAGCGCGATCCTTGGCGGCGGACGTTGCTTCAACCGTGTGCATCGCCCTACTCCTTGTCGCGGACATAAAGCCCGCTGGTCGGATATTTGACGGTGTAGACATTCGAAATCGCGACGCGCATGGCCATGGCCGGCGTGTCGCCGCCAAGCCGGATCCTGTTCGCCGCGGCGAGCATTTCCGCCGCGGTCTGCGCCCCAAGCGCCCGCGCGACCTTTTCGACCTGGGCCGATGGGTTGCGATGAAACAGAAAGGCCAGCGCCAGGATCATGTTTGCCCGCAGCACGCGGCGGACGTCCGGCCAGGCCTTGCGCAGGGCCTTCAGGGCCTTTGTGGTGTTGGCATAGCCATATTCGTTCAAGGCCCTGTGCACCGCGGCAATCGCCATGGTTTCGCGCGGCGCCGATGATCCAATCCCGCAATCGGCCGCTTCCAGAAGCCCGTTGATCCGAAGCGCGGTCGGGTCGCCGGCGGTCACAAGCGCATGATGCTTTTCAACCAGGGTCACCGCCCTGCGGTCGGAATTGATGCCGACAAAGGCCGCGGCTTCATCCTCGATCGACGCGAACGTGAAGATAACGGTCGGCGCGCCATAGACTTGCGGATGCCGGCGTGCGGCCTCGCGCCGGTGCTGCCCTTCGACCACGGCGAACCGGCCGCGCGGACGCCTGGCAAGGGTCAGCGAGCCGAACTTTTCCCAGCGGAAATCATCGACGATCGCCTGAACAAGCGCTTCGTTCAGCGGCCGCTGATAGAGCGGGTCGACATCGATCAGATCGACATTGACGAAGTCGGTTTGCGGCGGCGTACCGATCGAATTGCGAGACGTCATGGCGCAAACATCCTCCCGGCGCGGAACCCCGCGCCCGTTCAAGGCTTCAAAACGTTTCAAAAACAGCCGCCGGGTTCGGGCCCGGGCTCGAGGCCTCACCCCGTCCCGACGGCGTGCCCCGTTCGGGGCTTGTCTGCCGCTTAAGGCGGCAGATTCTTGATCCATTCATCGAGCGCCCGTTTCAGGCGCTTGACCGGCCAGGCCGGGACAAACCAGATTTTGAGAATGAGCCCCAGCAGGACCGACAGGCCCCGGGCCAGGTGTTCGACGACGAACAGGATCACGGTCAGGACGATATGCCTTTGTTTCATTCCCGCCATCCCATGATCTTTTGTGCTTTCAGATCTTCCATCCGGCGATCCAGTTCGGCGTTTTTCGCCGCGACCGCTTCGTCGTTCAGCCAGTCCGGACAATTGACCAGGGCGGCGGCCAAAAGCGGCGCGCGATAGACAATATAGAGGCGCACCATGTTGATGCCGCTCGGTTCGGACGGGTTCGCGGACAGCCAGCGTTCCACGGTTTTGACCGGCACCCCGGTCTGACCGGAGACACATTCGGCGGTTTTCAGCGGATGCCGGTCTGTCAGAAACCGGCGCAGGCCCTGCATATCCAGCGCGATCCCGCATGCATGAGGAATTTTCCCGCATCCATGCGGGTAAGTTCCCCCATACATGCGGGAAGCTGTCGTGCGACATTCGAGATCGTCGAACAAAAGGACCCCGCTCATGACAGCACACCATGACATACAGCACCGCTTTCGCCTTTCAGTCTTGCCGCTCTGGCTGCGGTGGCTCCTGCAAACGCCGGAACCCAGCCCATCAGGCCCGCCGGTCGGCGCGGTCTGTTGATCCGGGCGCAGCTCATGACTTTCCCCCCGCCGAAGCAAAAGCGGGCCGGACCTCATAGGCCCGGCCCAAGTCGGACGCAGACGCGTCCTGGGAGGAACGAAACAGGGTGGCTTGTTGACCGAAGGAACACGATGTCGCCAGGAGGCCCAGACCAAGGACTGTCACCAGCACGAAGGTCAGTGCCGTCGGGATTGTTGCGGTCGGAGCGGAGGGCTGGAATGGATGGCGGGTCATTCGGCGGCCTCCGAAATTGGTTTTTTAAGTTCCGGCAAATCAACGAAATCATTTGGCGTAACTTGACCGCCCGTCTCGACATAAATCTGCCGAAGCTGCGAACGGCGCGGCATGCGATGGCCGCGACGCCATTTCCAGACGGCCTCAACAGACACGGAAAAACGCTCCGCGAGGTTCGCGTTGCTCAAATTTTCCAAATCTTTCCATTCATCCAAGGTCATAAATCCAAAAATGTACATTTTGGGCGTTTCGTCAACCCATTTTTTGGGGTCGCCCGTTCCAATCCGATATGGGTGGCGACATCAGGAAGCAAAAAATGCACTATCTGGACATGAAAGAAACAGACAATAAGGCGACCCACCGGTTGCGCGAACTCCGGGAATCCCGCGGCTTTTCACAAGAAAAGGCGGGCGAGTTATTCGGCATGTCCACAAGCGGCTATCAAAAAATCGAACAGGGCAGCCGCGGCCTGAAGGCGAATGTGATCGCTAAAGCCTGCGAGATCTACGGTGTGGATGAAGGCGCCGTGCTCGGCAGCAGCAACCCGAGGCTGTACTCGGTTGTGTCGAATCCAACTAAAAATTTTGCGTTGCAATTAAATCGCGAACTGCTAACGTCCATAATTGTAAAGGTCGACGAGGTTAGGAAGTTGAGAAAAGTCGCCCTAGGCGGCAAAGAACCGGAACAATATGCGGAATTTGTTGCTGATCTTTACGAACTCGCAATGAGTAAAGGCGGCGATTTTGAGACGATTTCCTACTTCTTTGACTTGGCGTCGTATGAGGAAGACAAAAAATAACTGACGCGCACTTGCAAATGGCCAAGATATCAAGATTATATGGGGCGCGGCATGGATTATTCCCTAAGCGATGTGGAAAAGAGAATAGCAGAACGTTTCTCATCACCGAGTGAATGCTCTGTTTATGAAACCCTTGAGGCGATCAGCATAATCTGTATTTCCGCAGGGGAACAGCGGTTTCTGGACGATCATCTCCGGAATTTTTATGGTGTTGATGTTCAATTTTTACGCTCAAACCTACCCACTATTGAGCATGCTGCAAAAGAACTGATCATCCGCCTCTTGCTGAAGACGGAAACGGAAATTGCCGAAAACGATCTGTTCTCCGTTCGGGACGCTTTGATTTACGATCAGTTCGGCGTATCCTTCGTGGACCAGCTCAACATGGTTCAATTGGCCCGGTACATCGGAATGATGCGGGCCATCATTGCGCAGTACAAGGCACCATGACGCACAAATGCTATGATGAAGATATAGCAACGTTGTCCCGCGGGATGGCGGATCCGACCTTGTGTCGCGTTTATGAAGCCTTTCAACGAACCAATGGCGTTTTGACAAAAGCCAACGAATGGGCGTTGCCACACCTATCGATCACAACCGATGAAGTGAAGCCGGATGTGGTCCCGCCGATTATTGTCGTCGGATCAAAGACGTCGCAGCGGATGTGGTTTGGCCAAGAATGGTCGGATTGCCCCCTGACGCGGCATCAGTTCCCGTTGGATCTCGAGATGGAAATGGTTTCCGCGCCGGCTTATTGCAAGGCAGCCAGCGGAACCCCTTACTACGGGATTGCGGTCTTCGACACACGCCACTCACCGGGACTTAACAAATCCACAGGCCCACTGACCATAGACCGACTGGTGTTCCCTATCAGATTCAAGCAGAACGGACCTACCTTCTGCGCATATATGGGGTCCGTGCTAAGCCAAGCTTAGATATTTGTCGCGCCGAGTATTCGACGTAGGCGCGAGGCGAAGCGACCAACCAGTCATCTTCGTGGATGTGGTCTATTGGCGGCGCCTTTTTCCAATCGACACTGAACGGCTCTGCAAGGCGATAGCCCGCGCGCGAATGAAACCCTGCATAGACACCTTCAGTATGCATCAGGCCGTAGATCCAGTCATAGTTCCAATGAAGCAGAGCAATAAAGAACCCCATATGGACAAGCGCTTCAGAGAACCCGTCTCCCCGGTATTCCTCATGCACCCAGAAATCGCCGTGATAAGCAACCCGGCCGGTAATCTCGAACGCACCCAAACAATGTTGCTTGCCTAATTCGAATTCACTCGGATCCACCTGGTTCGCCGCTTTCCGTCGCTGCTGACTGTTCCAATGCTCCGCAAGCGTGCGCGCTTGAAGATCTTCGACCCGTGCGGCTTGTATCGACACGCACTTTTCGTCTTTGTCGTACAAACCGATCCAGAAAAAATTGGCTTCATGCAAATCAAATTGTCGCCCGTCAAAATCGTCGGTCAGCTCCTTACCGTCCAGGGCCGCGGCAGTCTCCTGCAACAGATCGCAATCAAAATGCAACTCATACGTCAGACCGCGACTGCGGATTTCCGTGTCGATCTGGGCGATCGCCAGGGCCGCCGAAAGCGAGTTGCGGTTACCGGTCATGTCAACATCCACAGGAATCCGCAGGCGTTCTAATACGTGCATGGTTAATTTTCCCCAAAACTAGCAAAGCCGAAATCGGCAAACCGAGCGCTACACAACCCCGTTTTCAGGGCGTCTCGGCACCTTTTCAGAACCTATACGTACAATTTGTACTTTACAATATGTCCATTTTGGCTTTATTTGGATCAATCTTGCTTCTGATCGCAAGCGGCCAAACCAGTCAGATCTGACTGTTTTCAAAAGGAGGAAAGCCATGAAACACACCGCCAACATGACGCCGATGGATCTGATCTGCTGCGGGCACTCTGTACCGGATCACCTTTTTTCAGACGCGCAACGCGCGGACATGACGGGCAGCCCCTACCGGGCACAAGACGCGGATGGTCGTTGGTACAGCACGACGTTGAACGACAAAGACCGCAAGTTTCGCCAGTCCTATTGGAAACCGGACACGGGACACCGAGCGGATTTCGTCGCGGGGCTCTGATGCCCCTTTGTCGGCACCAAGCGCGGCGGCCTAACCGCCGCCCTCTCCCGAAAGGAATCTGACATGCCTACGCTTTATCGGATCGGCGTCATCGGAACGAAAGGCGGCAACCGGCGCTATGTGTCGGGCACGGCCAATCAAATCGAAATTGAGGCCCGCGACGACGCGCTGCATTGGAATAAGCGTGAAGCGAAAATCCTGTGCGACGCTTTCAACGCCGAATTTATCCGACTGAAACGCGATGAACGCTTCCAGATCGAGCGGGCCGCCTGATGCCCGACATTGCCGCCACCCCGCAAATCGACCGTCTGGTGAAATCCGGCGCGCCCGTCGCCATCGGCGTTTCGGGGGGCAAGGACAGCCAGGCCTGCGCCCTCGCCACATTCGACCATCTTGACCGGATCGGCCATACCGGGCCGCGCTTGCTGGTGCATGCCGATCTCGGATCCGTCGAATGGAACGCCTCGCTTCCGGCATGCCATGCCCTGGCCGAAAAACTCGGATGCGACCTGGTCGTCGTCCGCCGCAAGGCCGGCGGCCTGATGCAGCGCTGGCAAAGTCGGTGGCATTCCAGCCGCACCCGCTATGAAGCCCTTTCAACCGTCACCCTCGTGCCGTGCTGGTCGACCCCCGGGATGCGCTTTTGCACCTCGGAGATGAAAACCCACGTCATCACCGCCGAGCTGAAGCGGCGGTTCAAGGGGCAGGCAATCATCAACGTCACAGGGATCCGCCGCCAGGAAAGCGCCCGCCGCGCCCAGACGGCCATCGCCGGCAAAAGCGCCGACGGCCGCCTGATCCATTGGCGCCCCATCGCCAACTGGTCCACAGACGACGTCTTCGGCGAAACCGCTGCGCACGGGCAGCACCCGCACCCCGCCTATACGGACTTCGGCATGAGCCGGGTGTCGTGCCGGTTCTGCATCATGCAGAACCTGGACGACATGGTCGCCGCGACACGGCAGCCGGAAGCGCACGGCATCTATCGGGAAATGGTCGGGCTGGAAATCGACAGCACGTTCGCCTTCCAGGGCGCGCGCTGGCTGGGAGACATCGCCCCTCACCTGTTGAGCGCCGAAGACCGCGCAGGCCTTGCCGACGCCAAGGACAGGGCCGCGCGGCGGGTCGCGGCCGAAGCGCGGATCACGAAGGAGATGCGCTACGTCGCCGGCTGGCCAACCCGAATGCTGACGGATTCCGAAGCCGACTGTCTGGCCGAAGTCCGTACCGAGGTCAGCGGGTTGATGGGGTTTCGATCGGACTTCCTGACCCGCGACGCGATCCACGGACGCTATGCCGACCTGCTCGCGCAGCAAGCGGCGAAGCGCAAGACAGGCGCCGGCAAGCCGAGGCGTCGCAATTTCAAACTTCAGACCAATACGGGAGTTGCCGCATGATGATGCTCAACCAGTATGCATCAAACCGGATGTATTTTTGGGAAGATGCCGAAGGAACAGAACTTTCCGACCTGTTCACCGATCGATGGCCGGCCTTGATCTGGGCGCTCGAACGCGGGTGGCATATCAAAATGGGGGATGAAGAATCCCTTTGGGCTGTCAGCCCCGGCCATGCCGCAGACTGGGTGGGGCTTCCGCCGAAGCACCCGTCAAAAAGGGTGTCGGCATGATCGCATCGTCGCTTGCTTACATCCTGACCGGCTTGTTTGTTTTTGTCGCGCTTGTCCTCATTGCCGACATCCTCGGCATTGTAAATCGTGCCGCGAAAAGGACTCCGATTGGGAGCCTGGTTCGTTGCATTCTGGTGTTCTGGCTTCTCGTGGCCGCGCTTATCGCCGCCCTCATCGGGGGGATCTGAACGACCATGTCAAAAGATCCCATCACGCACGAAATCATGCGCGCGGAAATGCACCCGGACGTCTATGCCGGGCCGAACTGCGAAGGCCTCAAGCCCAAATGGCGCTGCAGTTGCGAAAACGACATGGGCGACAATGCCGACCTGGACGGCATCGCGCTCGCCAGCACGGCCTTTCCGCCCGGCACAAAGGTCAGCGTGAGGGTCCCGGTCTGTCCCGATTGCAACCTGTCCGCCGACCACGCCATGATCGGCAACACGATCGGCCCCTGCCGGTGCGGGTTCGACTGGGTCAAGTGGGCGGAGGGGCGGTATTCATGACTCGTATCAGCCTCATATCCGCAACGAACCCGATCACAGTCGACGACATCGGCAAGTGGGGCATGACACGCAGCGGCCACACGGTTCTTGTGGCCTGCCTGAGAAACGCTACGCCTATACGGGTCATCGGAACCCTGTTCGACGACGGCGACAATGGCTCCTGTCAGGAATGGTTCGCTTCCGGACGACGGCACCTCGGCGAAATTCATCCCGACGACATCGCTTCCATCGAGACGCCTTGCGACGACGTAGCGGTCAAACACGTCGGCGACCTGGTCGCAGCGGCGGAAACCCTGGTCGCCTCTTTACGGACATATCTGTTCAAACGCACGACGGGGCACGACGAAGCCGGATCCGAAGCGGATCGACAAGTCCTGCTTTCCGACTGGAAAGCCGTCAAAAACGCGCTGGCCGCCTATGAAGCAGCCCTTGCGAAGGACGGAAAGTGAACCGCTTATCCGCCATAGTCTTTGAAGAACGCGATCGGATTGTCGATCGGCGCATTTTCGAAATGCCGGGAAAGCTTCAGGATCCGGCTGACGGGGATCGATCGGTCGGCCTGATCCCAGTAACAAAAAACCTTCAGGGTCAGTGGCCTTTCGGTCACGGCCTTGACGCGCACGACGCGGCCATGGGGCGTGTCGCCGTCATCGATCCAGAACGTCGAATGACGCTCCGATTCCTGCGGAGCGTGCGCGATCTGGCCGGGCGTTGCCGCGCGGATCGCCTTGGCATGCGCCCGCCCGGGCGGGCCGTCGTCTGCCTGGATGATGCCGGCGGCGAAAAAAATGCCGACCGCCACGATCGCCAGGAACAGGGACAGCGCGACGCCGTCCGGCCAGGTGTCGGCGGCGCGCTGGGCGGCGAACAGGAACAGGGGCAGCGCCACGACCAGCCGCACCCCCCAGCGAAAAATTGCCATGAACGTCTTCAAGCCGGCTCTCCCTGTTTACGCGATTCCGAGCTTAGCCGCTTTACGGAAAGGTTGAAACACACGTCTTTTCGAAACAGTACCGGCACCGCCCAAGGAAAGGCCCGTCCATGCTGATCCTGACCAAAAACCTGATCGCCGCGGCCCGCGAAATCGCCGCCGCGCACAAGGCCGAAGCCACCCGCCACACCGATCCAAACGCCTGGAAAAAGCGTCTTCACCACACCACCCGCGCCGCCAGCGCCGCAAGCCTGGCCGACGACATCGCGGCGATCGAGGCGGACTTAACGAAGGGAAGCAAGCCATGAACGATTACCGAAAGGCGGCCCGACTGATGATCGACCGCGGTTGCGATTTTGAAGCCATCGACCTCGCATCCGCCTACTGGCAGCGCGGCGACCACGCGGAAGCCCTGCACCATCTTGAAAAGGGTATGGGCGACATGTTTCCGCACCTCGGCGATTTGCTCAAGACACAAGAGGCGTGGAGCGGGGAACCCGCGACAGGGAGATAAAGAATGAAATTCAAAGCCAACGCCAAGGCCCTGGCCGCCACCCTCGCCGCGATCATGCCGACGGTCGAACGTCGCAACACGATCCCGATCCTGAACAATATCGCACTCACCGTCGACGGCGGCGAGGTGACGATCGAGGCGACAAACCTGGACATGTGGACGTCGATCGCGATGGAAGCCGATTGCGAAAGCGACGGCCAGGTCACCGTCCCCGGCCAGATCTTCTATTCCATGGTCCGCAATCTGAACGCGGCCGACGGCGACAGCCTGACATTCGAAGTCATGGACGACCAGAACGCCCGGGTTCAGTTCAAAAAATCAAGGTACAAGATCGCGACCCTGCCGTTCAGAGATTTCCCGCGTCCGGGCCCGATCGACTATCCGACATCGTTCATCCTGACGGCCGAAGACGCGGCGACGCTGTTCAAATCCTGCGCGATCGCCATGTCGAACGAGGAAACCCGCTACTATCTGAACGGCATCTATCTCTGCGCCCAGCCGATCAAGAACCTGGCCGACGGACGGGACAGGCTGGCCGCGGTCGCGACCAACGGCCATCAGCTCGCCGCCGCCGGCGTCGATCTTCCCGACGGCGCCGCCGGCATGGAGGGCGTGATCGTGCCGCGCGCCGCGGTCGGGATCATCGTCGGCCTGCTGAACGGGGATGCGGAAACCATCCCGATCCGGGTCTGCAATCAGCGGATCGAATTCGAAATCGGCCGCGTAACACTGACGTCAAAACTGGTCGACGGAACCTATCCGGACTTTGAACGGGTCATGCCGGCAAAGGGCACCGCCCCCGTCATCCTGGACACCGACCAAATCCGAACGACTTCGAAAAGCCTTGCCGGGTTCATCAACGGCACCGCGGCAATCGCCATCGATATCGAGGGCGACCAGGCACGGTTTTCAGGCCGGGATAACAACACCGGCAACGAAGCCGAAGACACTGTCCGCGTCGACTATCAGGGCGACCCGATCCGCATCGGGTTCAACGTCAAATATGTCGCCGAATATTTCGGCGCGATCGGCACCGACACCACCGACATGCATCTGTCCGGCGACCAGTCGCCGGCCCTGTTCATCCCGCACGGGCGCGACGATGTGCAGTTCGTGCTTATGCCGATGCGGGTTTGATCGACGATGGATCCCGCAGACAAGACCGGAGAAACGGCAATGACATATAGACGCCCAACATACGAAGAACTTGAAATCGCCGCCCTTCAGGAAGCCCTTCGCCGATATGGCGAACGATGGCGCATGGGAACCGTTGAGCCAAGTTCAGTACAACAGGCCATCGACCGCGCCCTTGAAGGCGAGGACGGCCCGCCCCCGACCTACCAAGACCGCGTTGCGGCCTGGCTTCTCGATTGTTTCGGCCCGAAAATCGCGGCCGAACATCCGCACGCGCATGCAGGCCGAAACCGAAGCAAAGTGGCTGAAGTGAACACCTACGTCTTTCCACAACCGAAAGGATTGAACCATGCCTGACACCAACCCGGGCGGCGTCGCCGCCGACCAGCTCCGCGCCTTCGTCGAACGGATCGAACGCCTCGAGGAAGAAAAGCAGGCCATCACCGACGACATCAAGGACGTCTATGGCGAGGCCAAGGGAACCGGCTTCGACACCAAGATTCTGCGCCAGATCATCCGCCTGCGCAAACAGGACGCCGGCGAACGCCAGGAACAGGAAGCCTTGCTGGATCTCTACATGCACGCGCTCGGCATGGCGCCGACCGCCGAAGACTAGGACGCCATCAAGAGGCGAGGACGGCCCCCGCATCAAGTGCGGGGCAGGCTCCGAACGGACCGGGATGCGAACAACACCGCCGCGCTACACAGTCGAGCAGTTTGACATCGCCCTTGCGAAGATCGCATCGGTGATCGAGACGCATCCGCGCGGCGAAAACGCCTGGCCGATTTTCGACCGTCTCGAGCAAGAACGCGCCAAGCTTATCGGCCGGGCAGACCGCCTGCAGGCCGCCCTCGATCGCCGGCGCAAGACCCCGGACACATGACCGTCACGTCAGAAGCCCATCCGGATATTCCAACGCAAGTTTCCTGATCTCACCCTGCCGGAACTTCAAGGATCCGCCGTCGCCATAGTCCGGCCGGCCGATCGAATGGCCCATCAACCGCATCCGCAATTCCGAATCGATCCCCGCTTCCATCGCCCGCGTTTCAAAGGCATGTCGGAATGAATAAATCACGTGTTTGTCCGTCGGAAACAGCCCGTTCGCCCGGAAGAACTTCATGGCGGTCGCCGAAAAGCCGTTTTCCTTGTCTCCATACCGATGCGAAAACCCGTCCGGCCAGCGCCGGAACGCGGCAAGCGAAACGCCGACCAGGGGAATGTCGCGATTGCTCGGGTCCGATTTCACCTCGCGCCCCATGCGCTGCGTGATCACGATGTGCGGCACGTCGGCGTCAAGGACAATGCATTCCGGCGGAAGGTTGCAGATCTCTGACGGCCTGCACCCCGTTTCGATCAGGGCAAAAATGATCCCGCGGGCGGCTTCGTTCAGGCCGTCAAGTGCGCCGGGCTTCAGGATTTCATCACGGATCCAGGACGATTCGAATGGCGGCGGTTTCTCCGACTGCCCGCCCTTGTACGAAAGGTCGCGGAACGGGTTCGGCCGGTCCGCCTGGCCGACATGCCGAAAATACTCACGATAGAGCGTCCGCATGTTGCCCATGTCACGCTTTGCCGAATTCTGACTGCGCGACCCGTCCAGGACCCGGTTCAGCCAAAACTGATAGAATTTAAGGGCGTTCTCCCGCGTGATGTCCTGCAGGGGGACGTCGCCGACCACGCGCTTGAAATTGTTGATCGCGCGCAGTTTGACCTTGCGCCAGCTCGCCTTCTGCCCGTTCGATTTGGTTTGCAGCTCCGCCGCCTTGATCACCTTTTCATAGGTGTCGAACGCGTCATCGAGGGGCGTTTTTGGTTCCGGCACCAAGCCCAGAACCGCATCGACGTCCAGCCCGGAAGACGTTGATTCGTCGATCAGGGCGGCACGCGCCATGATCAGATCGACAGACGACCGGGCGATTTCATCCGCCGGGAGGTAGGCCAGATTCAGGGACATGGCGCGCACGGCCGCGGCCTCGTAAAGCTTGCGCGCGGCGTCATTCGGCCCGGCGATCAGCGCCGACCAATACTCATCATGCGCCTTTTCTAGGATATCCCGCCGCGCCCGGGCGACCGCGGCATCATGTGTGTTGAGAGATTTCTTGACCCAGACGGCGCCGAAGGTCTCGCGAACGTTTTTCGGCACACGGCGAACATACCGATAGCCGCCCCTTGTCCGTTTTTCGAGGTAACGATCTTCCTGTTCCGAACCCAAATTGACACCGGATTTTACGAAATGTACCCCACTTTGTTACCCACAAATTGGAGGTACGGTCAATTTGGAAAATCAATTAATCTAGAAAACAATGCAATATCAATAACTTAAACAATATAACCATACAGAGAATTGGTGCGGTGAAGAGGACTCGAACCTCCACGGGTGTTATCCCACAGCGACCTCAACGCTGCGCGTCTACCAATTCCGCCACCACCGCGAAACCAAATCTGTATCGTCTGACAGTGTCCGGCGCACCGGACAGCGACCGCATGTAACAAATCGCGTAGGGGGGTTCAAGGGAAACATCGCACCGGTGCGACGAAAATCCGTCCGCCGCTGAAACCCCTTGCTTTGCGATCGAACACATGGGCCAAACGGCACGCCGTGACACCGGTTCAGTTGCGGTTCATTCGGAATTGTCTATCCTTCCGACACCCTGGCACCTGTGCGCGCAGGCAAAGGGCCGAAACACAAGAATGCGGAGACCGACCAATGCCTTCCAAGTGTCATGCCAGGGTTTTGGCCACCCGTCTGGCCCTTTCGCTAACGGTCGGATTTTCGGTCGGTCTGACAGCTTATGGGATGACCGCCGCGCCGGCTGCGGCGGGCTGTGTCTCGGGCATCGGTTGTACCGATGACAGGGACCTGCCCTCCAGACTGTACGATGCGACCTGCGGCGAGCTCTGGATGTTGCGCAACTCCGCCTATCACGAAAACGGTTATTGTTTTCGCAGCGCGCGCGGCCGCCGCACGTTTTCCAATGCCGGCTGCACGTTCAAGCGGGTTCAGGACGTGCCGCTGAGCCGCACCGAGCGCGCCAACATCAAGCGCATTGTCGAGGTCGAAAAACGCCGCGGCTGCAAGTAAGGCAATTCTTAGGTGTCGTCCGGCAGATTGATCAGGCCGCCCGGTTCGGTCAGCACCTTGCGGATATGGTCGGGAATCGGCATTGCCTTCAGATTGCCGTCTTCCTGGATCTGTGCATGGATGCGGATGGCGCGGCCTTCCGTGATCGGTTCCCCGCTCGAGGCCTGTACGGCCTTGCAATCCCAATGCAGACTCGACGTGCCGATCTTCGAAAGCTGTATCGTGGTGCGCACCCGGTCGCCGTAGGCCGCCGGCCCGATGAACCGGAAATGCACGTCTCCCATGACGAAGGCGGTCCGCGATTCCTGGATCAGCTTGTTGGTCGGATAACCCAGCGCCCGCAGCAATTCATGTTCCGTCTCGTTGAACCAGGTGAACATCATCGGGAAATAGACCAGTCCGAACGGGTCGGACTCGCCCCAGGCCACGGTGAGTTCGCGGGAATACATGATCATCGGCTTGGCTCCTCGGGAATTGGCATTTTCATTGGAATTGCAGGGCGTGGTCGGGCGGGTCTGGCGACCATAGGCCAATTTGCGCAATTGCGGCATAGGATTGTGGAACGGATGCCAACAGCCATGCTTGTCGCCCCCGCGAATTTATGATCTGTCAATAGGCCCGCTTTACCTGCCCCGCAACGCCACACGCAAGAGTTTCCATGTCAGACCCGCAATTCCACATGATCCCCGGCGCGCCGCGCCCCGTCGCGCCGTTCTCCCATTGTGTCGAAGTCGATGGATGGGTGTTTGTAACCGGCCAGATGCCGACCGATCCGTTCGACCCCGACGCGCCGCTTCCCGATGGCATCGACGCCCAGACACGACGGGTCATGGAAAATCTGAAAATCGTGCTTGGCGGCGTCGGTCTGGGTTTGCAGCATATCGTGCAGGCCCGCGTCTATATAACCGAATTCGAACGCGATTATCAGGCCATGAACGAAGCCTATCGTTCGTTTTTTCCAGCCGACCGGCTCCCTGCCCGGACCTGTATCGGCGTTACCGGCCTGGCCGTCGGGGCACTGGTTGAAATCGATCTGGTTGCGAAGCATCCTGCCGGCGCAACCCTTGCCGGCACCGGCGGCATGAATGACGACTATGCCGGCGGGCGGTGAATCTGAAACTTTGCCGCGATCCGAAGCTCCGCGGTTCTGGATCAGCCTGCCCGTTAACGGGCATTATCCCTGTTCGTTAGCCCAATGCTTACGTTTTTTTGTCATCGTGCCGCCGTTTTGGTTTGTATGACGAGGGAACGGAATCAATGGCGGATCACCGCGTAATGCCGGAAATGGCGCCCCTGCTGCAGAAATCCGTTGTCAGCGCGGACGATGTCAGACTGTTCCGGCGCGCCGTGTTCAGCGACGCCAAGGTTTCCCGCAAGGAAGCGGAATCCCTGTTTGCCGTCAACGATGGCCTGAAGAAGGCCGACCCGGCCTGGAACGCGTTTTTCATCGAAGCGCAAAGCGACTACGTCGTGCGCCAGGCCGATCCGCAGGGCTACATCAGCGAGGACAATGCCCGCTGGCTGATCGACATGATCAGCGCCGACGGCAAGGTCAAGTCGACGTGCGAGCTGGAGCTTCTGGTCAAGAGCCTGGAAATTGCCAAATCGAGCCCGGACTTCCTGTCCGCATACGCCCTTGATCAGGTTCGGCTTTCGGTTCTGGCCGGCACCGGTCCCTATGCCCGCGCCGGCCACGCCATGCCCGGCGTCGTCACCGAGGGCGACGTCGCCATGCTGCGGCGGATCCTTTACGCATTCGGCAGCGACGGCAATCTGGCGGTCACACGCGCCGAAGCCGAGATCCTGTTTGACCTCAACGACCAGACGCGGCGCGCGGCCAACGATCCGGCCTGGCGCGATCTGTTCGTCAAGGCGAATGCCAACTACCTGATGGCTCACACGATTTTCAAGGCCCCGGAGCGCGCTGAGGCCAAGCGCCGCGAGGCCTGGCTTGAAGCACGGGAGGGAACCGGTTCGTTTCTGAAATCCATGCTGTCGACGCTGACCAGCGGCGACATTGCCGGCGTGCGCGGTGCCTTCGCCGAGGGCGATGTGTGGAAAGAGCGCAACGAGGCGTTTGCGGCCGGCGCGGCCGTGGCGGAACGGATCACCTCGAGTGAAATTGCCTGGCTGATCGAACGCATCGACCGGGACGGCACGGTGCACGCCAACGAACGTGCCCTTCTGGAGTTTATCCGGGAAGAATCGCCGCACATCGATCCGGGCTTCGAAGCGCTCCTGGAAAGGGCCGATCGCGCCGCGTAGCGCCGATCGACCGGGACGACTTGCGAAGGCAAGACCGGCAGGAACCGCCCTCACCTCCCTGACACCGGAAGGTCGTCCTGCAAACGGGCTCATCGTCCGCTTGACCGCGATTGCACCCCCAGGCCGTGTGGCAGACCGGACGTAGCCGCGCGCAACGGTTCCGGCCGTGCCCGCGCGCAAGATTGCGGCGCCGCGGCGATGAATTTATTGCCCAAAGACCCCACACCACCTAAAAGATCTTTCATCGCACCAGCCAATCAGACGCCGGCGCTCGCCAAAACGCCTGACCTCAAAGACGGACTTCGCCATGTTCAAGAAAATACTGATCGCCAACCGCGGTGAAATTGCCTGTCGGGTCATCAAGAGCGCCAGGAAAATGGGCATTGCCACTGTCGCCGTCTATTCCGATGCCGACCGTACGGCCGTGCATACGATGATGGCTGACGAGGCGGTCCATATCGGACCGTCCGCGGCGGCTGAGTCCTACCTCGTCATCGACAAAATCCTTGACGCCTGCCGCCAGACCGGCGCCGAAGCCGTTCATCCGGGGTACGGTTTTCTGTCCGAACGCGCCGCGTTCGCAGAGGCCCTGAAGGCCGAGGGCATTGCCTTTATCGGTCCGGGCGTCCGGGCGATCGAGGCCATGGGCGACAAGATAGAATCCAAGAAGTTCGCCAACGCGGCCGAAGTCAGCACCGTGCCCGGACATATCGGCATCATCGACAGTCCGGACGAAGCGGTCCGGATCGCCGGAGATATCGGGTATCCCGTCATGATCAAGGCCTCGGCCGGCGGTGGCGGCAAGGGCATGCGCATTGCCTGGAGCGCCGAAGAGGTTGCGGACGGATTTGAACGGGCAAAATCGGAAGCGGCATCTTCGTTCGGCGACGACCGGGTTTTTGTCGAAAAGTTCGTCACCGAACCGCGGCACATCGAAATCCAGGTGCTTGGCGACAAACATGGCAATGTGATCCACCTCGGCGAACGTGAATGTTCGATCCAGCGCCGCAACCAGAAAGTCATCGAAGAGGCCCCCTCGCCGTTTCTCGACCCCGAGACCCGCGCCAGGATGGGCGCACAGGCCGTGGCGCTCGCCAAGGCCGTCGACTACGAAAGCGCAGGTACCGTCGAGTTCATCGTCGACAAGGACAAGAATTTCTATTTCCTGGAAATGAACACAAGATTGCAGGTCGAGCACCCGGTCACCGAACTCGTAACCGGCATCGATCTCGTGGAACAGATGATCCGCGTTGCCGCCGGCGAACCGCTCACCATCGGCCAGGACGACGTCACCCTGTCCGGCTGGGCGGTCGAGAGCCGGATCTATGCGGAGGACCCCTATCGCAACTTCCTGCCCTCGATCGGACGCTTGGTCACATACAGGCCGCCGGAGGAAGGCATTACCGACGGCGTGACTATCCGTAACGATACCGGCGTCGTCGAAGGGTCTGAAATCTCCATGTTTTACGATCCCATGATCGCCAAGCTCGTCAGCCACGCTCCCGACCGGACCGCCGCGATTGATGCCATGAGCGAGGCGCTGGACGCGTTTCTGATCGACGGGATCCAGCACAACATTCCGTTTTTGTCGGCGTTGATGCAGCATCCGCGCTGGCGCGAGGGGCGGCTTTCCACCGGGTTCATCGACGAGGAATATCCCGATGGTTTCAACGAAGTTGCGCCGACCGGCGATATCCGGACAGCGCTAGCGGCCGCTTCATTGTCGATGGACCTGCTGCACCGCGACCGTCTCGACCGGCTGCCGGGCCGGCTTCGCCCCCACAGCGGCGATGTGCGCATGGCCTGGATTGTAAAGATCGGTGACGAGCAAATTCCCGTTAATCTTATTGCCGGCCTGCCGATGCTGCCGATCGACCTCGATCTTGAGATCGATGGCCGGACCGTTCACGTGGAAAGCGGCTGGACGCCCGGCGACCCGTTGTGGTTCGGATCGGTGGACGGCAAGGACCGGGCGATCCAGGTGCGGCGCGCCATGCCGGGATATGTCCTCTCCACGGCCGGCGTGACCGCCTCCGTCGAAGTGATGACACCGCGCATCGCCGAACTTGACGCCCTGATGCCGGTGAAACAGGCCGCGGATACATCGAAACTGCTCCTGTGTCCGATGCCCGGTCTCGTCGTTTCAATCAATGTCGCCGAGGGCCAGGAGGTCAAGGCCGGAGAAACGCTTGCAGTCATTGAGGCCATGAAAATGGAGAATGTCCTGCGCGCCGAGCGCGACGTGACGGTTTCCAGCATCGGTGCCGCCCCCGGCGACAGCCTGGCCGTCGACGCGGTCATCATGGAGTTTTCCTGAACCGGATCAAATGCGGAGAACACGATGACACGCGGATTTCAGATCAAGGCCCTCAGTGAATTCGCGATCCATACCAACTACATGGACGCGATGGTGCGGTTCTATCGCGACATGCTCGGTTTGGAGCCGTTTGGCACCAGAGCCGGCGGTGCGATCGAGTTCCTGAAGGTCGGGGATGGATATCGCGGTCTGACAACGGTGATCGCTCTTTTCGATGCCGGTGCCGAAACAGATGTTGTGGTGGGAAGAGGCGCCAAAGCCTCGTCCCTGCATCATATTGCGCTTGCCGTTTCGCGCGACGATCAGGACGAAGCCGAAAAATGGTTCGCAAAAAACGAAATCGAGACCCGGATCGAGGAATTCTCCTGGGTCGGATGGCGCGGCCTGTTCGTGTCCGACCCGGACGGCAACACGGTGGAACTGGTCGCCAGCGACATGAGCGTTTATGATCCCGAGGCATGACGCCGCCGCACGAAAGAACCGCGCATATTCTCATTTCCGGTCGTGTCCAGGGTGTTGGTTTCCGCGCCTGGATGCGCGACAAGGCGCTCGGACTTGGACTGAAGGGTTGGGTTCGAAACACACGTGACGGTCGGGTTGAAGCCGTTCTTTGCGCACCAGAGACCGATGTGGAAGTCATGCTCCAAGCCTGCCGGACCGGCCCGAAATGGGCGCGCGTTGATCATATTGAACACCGATCGGACTCCGGAACCGTTGACAACGATTTTTCCGTCAAAACCACCCTTTGAATTGAAAGTTCCGGCTCCGACTATCAGGTCTTCTTAGCCAATGCCTCGCTTGCCTTGACCCAATTACCTATTCATCGTTGAATAACGTTGATGGCATTCTTACTGTGCTGGATGCATCAAGAAAAGGGGGAGCATCCATGAAGATGATTGGCAGGATCGGCTGTTTCGTGATTTTCCTGTTGTTTGGCGGATTGAGTGCTCAGGCACAGAACTTTGGTGCGATTGCCTATTCGCCGGGCTCGGGCGGTTATGGCTATTCCTACGATTATTCTTCCAAGGCGGGAGCCCAGAGTCGGGCAATGGCTGAATGTCGCAAGCGGGCGCGCGGCTGCCGGATCGCAATCTGGTTCAGAAACGCCTGTGGCGCCGTCGCCTCGGGCCCGCGCGGCTGGGGGTCGGGTTGGGGCAGCAACCGCAATCGCGCCGAACTGGAGGCGATAAAATCCTGCAACCGGCGTACCGCTGGGTGCCGCGTCAGGGTTTATGCCTGCACGACACGTTGACTGGATGTCTGTTGAGGCATGTCGTTCTTGATCTGCCGAATATCAAACGAAAACGTGTTGGCCGCAAAGCACGTATGGCATGATGCGAGGGTCCGGGATGACGTGACTGGTCATCAAAAGAACGGCAAATGGTCGGGTCTATTTCTTTGTCGAGATAATCGATCGTTTCGGCCGGAAATCAGGGCGGCGCAGCAGGACTTCGGTGATTGAAACGCCGATCCTATCGCCATCGAGGATGACCTGTCCTCGTGCGATCGGGATGTCGTTGGCGAGGATTTCGACATCCTCGTTTTCCATGGTTTCCAGTTCGATCACCGCACCGCGGCCCATACGCAGCAATTGATGCACCGGCATTTGTGAGGTGCCGAGGACGATCGAAAGATCGACACTGATATTCTCAAACGTCGCCATGAATGACCAAACAACCTCAAATGCATCAATAAAAGCCCGAGCGCGAATCGCATGTGAATTCACTGGGCCGGCCGGCGATGATGCGTTAACACCTGATGATCAATAATTGCCGCTGATTTGGTTACCCGATGGTTAATTCCAGACAAACTCTTTCAGTTGAGAACGCTTTTCGCTCGACCGATGCCGGTTCCTCGGGCAATGTCGAGTGGCGCGTGTCCGACGGGCTGGTCGATTATGCCGACGCGCATGCCCAGATGGAGGCCCGGGTGGCTGCGATCGCGGCCGGTGACGCGACCGAATGTGTCTGGCTGCTCGAGCACCCTCCCCTTTATACGGCCGGCACCAGCGCCGATGCCGGCGACCTGCTCGACCCCGACCGGTTCCCGGTATTCAAGACCGGACGCGGCGGCCAGTACACCTATCACGGTCCGGGCCAGCGGGTTGCCTATGTCATGCTTGATCTGAAACGGCGCAAACCGGACCTGCGCGCCTTCGTTGCCGCGCTGGAGGAATGGCTCATTCGGACTCTGTGGAATTTTCACATTCGCGGCGAGCGGCGCGAAGACCGGGTCGGCGTCTGGGTCAGCCGTCCGGAAAAAGGCCTGGGCCGCGAGGACAAGGTGGCGGCGATCGGCATTCGTGTGCGCAAGTGGGTGACGTTTCACGGCATCAGCCTGAATGTCGACCCCGACCTGACACATTTTGACGGAATCGTCCCCTGTGGCGTGCAGCAGCACGGCGTCACCAGTCTTGTCGACCTCGGCATACCGATATCGATGCCGGAGGTCGATTGCGTGTTGCGTCAGGAGTTTGAAGCCCTGTTTTGAAACCCGGCGCGGCCAAGACAGACCGCGCCATGCCCGAATGGACCGTTGCTGCTATTGCTCCAATGCCACCATCGGACGCCATGCCGACTGATCGACGAACCAGTAATTGTGGGTCTGCTGCAGCCAACCGTTGGACGAGTTGACGACAATCCAATTCGAAAAGAAATTCAAGGCATCGGGATCCCCCTTGCGCAATGCGAAGGCCTCGTTGCCGCGCGTCAGGTTTTTGCCGTCATTGGCGACAAAAACCTGGTTCGGATAGCCGTCGGCCCAGAACCGCGGCTTGGGAGCCGACGAGATCGTTGCGTGCGCGTTGCCGTTGACAACTTCCTGGAAGGCTTGCGCATCGTCGTCGAATTGACGTGCCGTCGCCTTCGGGAACATTTTCTTCACGGTATCGCAGGCCGTCGACCC